>ENA-OPEE01000004-OPEE01000004.1-human-gut-metagenome-genome-assembly--contig:-NODE-4-length-245280-cov-6.095251_pt1 | contig 245280 bp, 209 predicted proteins | sample MGYA00241263_ERZ501506 | MGnify/ENA primary metagenome ERZ501506 (study PRJEB25962, sample SAMEA2042626) | human gut metagenome | biome: human gut; feature: human-associated habitat; material: faeces...
TCAGTTGGTAGAGCAATTCATTCGTAATGAATAGGTCCCGGGTTCGAGTCCCGGTATCGGCTCTTTGCGGTAATAGCTCAGTTGGTAGAGCACTAGCTTCCCAAGCTGGGGGTCGCGAGTTCGAGCCTCGTTTACCGCTCGAAATCAGATTAAAAATAGTTCTCCACTTTTAATTATTTATTGAAGATTGTTTTCTTTACTTTCTAACCCAATAAATATAAACCCTATTAGATTTTTAAATATTATTGTCTGGATATCCCAAAAAATCAGAGTGTTTTTATCAAAAATTGATAAAAACATAAATTCTTTATACAGGCGTATTTGTACAGAACAGATAATAAGTCAATTGAAATCATATTACAGATTGAACCACAACCCTTATAAAGGTGGATGTGAGATACCATGAAGTTTTTCTGGTAGCAGTGGTTTATAACTTCAAAAGAGAAATGAAAACCCTTTGGTGCATGTTTCAAAAAATATGCGAGATACTGTGTCAGAACAATATCTTGCAAAAATTGGCTTTTTAGGGACGAATAAATATAAAAATATATGCTACACCTTATTGCGGACTAAACAAATATGGTGTAGCATATCAAATCAATTATATCTGTAATACTTACTTCTTCTTCAATCCTTTATATACCAATACGCCAATAACAACTACAGCCAGCCCTAATAGCACATATCCAATCTCATGACTATATTGTGTTGCACGTTCATAAACATCTGCTGTCGTCTTTAAGTCTGTAAAGCGATAAATCAAATATCCCAACAGAGCAAGTATGGAGTTCCATACTCCAGCACCGAGCGTTGTATACAACAAAAAATGATCTAGCCTCATTCCAGCCAAGCCTGCAGGAATACTGATAAGCTGACGAACTGCTGGTATAAGTCTGCCAAAGAATGTTGACGCTGCACCATGTTGACGAAAATACATCTCAGCGTGTTCAACTTTTGCGCGGTCTATTAAACACATATGCCCCAAACGGCTGTCGGCAAACTTATAGACAATTGGTCTGCCAAGCCAACGTGCAAGATAATAATTAACCAATGCACCAAGATCTGCACCTATAGTGGCAAAAACAACAACCATGAAAATATTCATGCTATCATCTGCCATTGCTTTCCATGCTGCTGGGGGCACAACCACCTCAGATGGAAAAGGTATGAAAGAACTTTCTATTGCCATAAATACTGTTACAACCCAATAGTTCAAATTCTCAAGTACCCATCTAAATAATTCTGCTGAATCCATTTAATTAAAATATTTTTTTTGCAAAGTTATTGCTTTTATACATAAAAAACAAGAAAGACACTGATTAAGAGCAAAATTCGTAGTATATTCCCATCATGCCCGGTAAATCAAAATTCCTGTAGTTCTTTATATATTCTCTGTACAGGTAATCCCATGACATTAAAATAACTGCCTTTAATAGAGGTAACACCTATATATCCTATCCATTCTTGGATGCCATAAGCACCGGCTTTATCTAAAGGTTTATAATGCTCAACATAATAGTTGATTTCTGAATCAGACAATGACTTAAATGCAACATCAGTTACAACGGAAAAATGCTTTTGCTTACCCAAAGACGTAAGACACACACCTGTAACCACGTGATGAACTTTTCCGCTCAACTCATGTAAAATACGTTTTGCGTCATCTAGGTTTTTAGGTTTACCTAAGACCTCATCACCTAATATTACAACTGTATCTGCTGTAATAATCAAATTATTTGGTTCTATTATGTTTTTATATGCTTCTGCCTTTTTTGTTGAAATATATTCAGCAATTTCCATGACTGGCATATCTTCAGGATACGATTCGTCAATACCTGGTATTACATGTATGTCAAAATCAAGATCTAGCCCGGCTAAGAGTTCCTTTCGTCTTGGACTATTACTACTTAATATTATATGATAATCCTTTTTCATAACATTATTCATAAATTACCATCCAAAGGCAACAGCACTATCAAGCCATTTACCCTGAGCCCTAAGAACCTGTTCAATTACATCACGGGCACAGCCATACCCTCCTCTATAATTGCTAATATATTTACTTATAGACTTGATGTCAGCACAAGCGTCTGCCGGACAACATGGACAACCACAACGTGACATAACCTCATAATCAGGTATATCATCACCCATATATAAAATATCTTCGTCTTTTAAGTCATATTTAGCCAAAAAATCATTATACACCTTTATTTTAACAGAACATCCCATAAAGATATCGGTTACTCCCAAACGTTCATAACGTATTTGTACACTTTGTGTGGTTCCTCCTGTAAGTATTACTATACGCAGACCTTGTTTTACTGCCAACTGAATAGCATATCCGTCTTTTATGTTCACTGTGCGCATAGGTTCACCTGATAAATGAAGGGGTATTGTTTCTGCGCTTAAGACTCCGTCCACGTCAAATATTATTGCACGTATCTTTTTTAAATCATAATTAATCATTTATTATCTCCTTTCTTCTGTGCCACATGATGTATGCTTATGCTCATGCATTCATATATTTGTTTGAAAATAGGATTATCTCGTAACATTTCAGACTGCATTCTAATGATATTCTGATCATATCTAACAGCAGGCCCAGTCTGTGCCTCATCCGGTTTCATATGATGAACCTTGTTTGCAGTTTCTTCAATTAAAGGCAGGATTACATCAAATGGTATATCATGTTTACCCAAAAGCTCTGAAGATATTTCATAGCAATGATTTACAAAATTACAAGCAAAAACGGCTGCCAGATGTAAATGCTTACGAGCCTCGGACGACAGGATATACACACGCTCAGATATGCTATCTGCTAAATGATGGGATGTTTCAAAGGCTAAATCATCAACACCTTCAACAAAGAAAGGTATGTCCTTAAAATCCAATAACTTAGTCTTTGAGAATGTCTGCATTGGATAAAGAACTCCATAATGTTGTGCCATACCCTTAAACACATCCAAAGGAACACTACCTGATGTATGTAAGAATATCTTATCGTCGCGCCCGTTACACAACGAAGGTATTATATCGGCAATAGCACTATCTTTTACTGAAATTATATAAACGTCAGCATCCTTTGTTACGTCTTCAATATTTATCACTGGAGCCCCGCCTAAAGCAGTTGCCAGTGTTGAAGCAGACTCAAATGTACGACTATATACCTGTAATATGTCATTGCCGGCACTATGCAGAGCATTTCCTAAATTCGTTGCAAGATTACCGGCACCAATAAAGACAATTTTCATCATTAAAATTTATTTATATGTACATTCTCCCATTTTAGAGCCTCTTCATCTTGCAAGGCACGATCTTCATTTTTATGGCCAAATCCCACAACGCATAAAACATTGTAATTTTCAGGAATATCTAAAATACCTCGGATTACAGTATCGGCAGATGTTCCGTCAGACAAGCCACGTCCGCGCATCTGTGCCCAACAAGAGCCTAATCCGAGTTCTTCAGCCTGAAGCTGCATTGCCAAAGCTGCAATAGCTCCATCTTCAATCCAGCAATCATTCTGTAATGGCTCACCTAATACGACTATTGCCAAAGACGATTTCGCAAGAAATTTTGCACCCATATCTTTCGCATCAGATAATTTCTCGATTGCCATCTTATCATCTACGACAATAAAGTGCCATGAACGTCGCCCCTTTGAAGTTGGTGACATCAAAGCTGCGCGTAATATCAGCTTAACATCTTCTGAGTCTATTTCTTCGTTGGTAAAATTCCTGTAACTACGTCGTTTCTGAACTAATTCTTTAAAACTATTCATCTATGTAAATGCATTTGATTTATTAAAGGTCTGCAAAGTTAGACATTTATAATTCAAATCAAGACATAACTTATTGATTTTTAGAAAAGATTTATTATTTTTGCGGTATGAATGAAATAAAAATCGTCATTATTTCAAAAAGTGAGAACTTGCCGCCAATGCAATGCAAAAAATTGTTTCACAGCGACGAAATGTTTAAAATCATAGAAAAGACCCCTGGTCAAAAACCATATATGGTCATTGCATATGATAAAGAAAATATCGTTGCACACATGCTTGTAATGTTAAGGCGCAGGGGCTCATTGTTTCCGCCATATCTCTTTACACAGGGAAGAGCGTATGGCGAAGGCGAATATTCTCCTGATTGCAATAATAAAGAAGAGATATTTGGCGAAATGCTGAAAAGCATCACAAGAGAATTACGCAAAGCTCTTTGCCTTTATATTGAATTCAGTGACCTCAGTACAAAAATGTTTGGATACAGCAAATTCAGAAATAATGGCTTTTTCCCTGTTCACTGGATGGAAATACACAATTCGCTGCATAGCATGAAACCAGAAAAACGACTCACATATAAAATGAGGAAATTACTTATTAATGCAAACAGAGCCGGATTAAAGACGAATATATCAACAACGGACAAAGAGCTAAACGATTTTTTCAAAATATTGAAGAATTATATTTCAATAAAGATCAGAAGATATATACCTGACATAAAATTATTCCGTGAAATGCTGAATAACGGATGCTGCAATCTGTTTACCACTACGCATAAGGGCACAATGGTTGGCGGGTGTATTTGTGTTTATTCAGAAAGTAATTGTTATATGTGGTATCTTGCAGCTAAAAAGAATTTCTTTACGAAACGAACGAATGCAATAACAGCTTGGACTGCAATAAGACATGCATATGCCGAAGGGTACAATCATATTTATTTCATGGACGTAGGACTGCCGTTCAAAAGAAATAATTTTAGAGAATTCATATTAAGTTTCGGAGGTAAACCTGTCGGTACATACAGATGGTTCAGATGTTCAATAAAATGGATTAACAAGCTTCTTTCTTGGTCATACAGAGAATAATCATACCTGCTGAAAACAATAATCGTGAACAATCCTCGTTATATACGAGATGAAAATAAAACAATTATATATAACATTATTGATGCTTTTATGCGTTATAAGCATAAAGGCGCAGACGTTCACCCTGCAGGGAAAGGTTACTGACAGCAACATGAGTCCTGTGGAATTGGCAACTGTTTCTGTAATTGAGCAGGGAAAAATGACAATGACTAATCTGAAAGGAGAATTCTCGATACAACTGCGCTCAGCTGACAGTGTTGTTGTCAGATTCTCCATGGTTGGCTATAAGACAAAAACGCGAGTATTAAGACGCCCAAGAGGAAAACAGACTCTTCTGATTCAGCTATATGACGATAATCAACTCGCCGGAATAACTGTCACAGAAAAAAAGAGGCAGACCGGAAGCACCCAACAGCTTGAAACTAAGGATATAAAGAATACTCCAAGCGTTACAGGTAATGCCGTTGAAGAGCTTATTCAATCACAAGCCGGTGTATCAACACATAGTGAGCTTTCTTCACAATATAACGTGCGAGGCGGAAGCTTTGATGAGAATAGTGTATATATTAACAATGTAGAAATTTACCGGCCTTTCCTAGTAAGAAGTGGTCAACAGGAAGGTTTGTCAATAATCAATCCTGACATGGTTGAATCAATTGGCTTCTCAACAGGTGGTTTCGAGGCAAGATATGGTGATAAGATGTCGTCTGTTCTTGATATAAAATACAAGAAGCCCAAGAAGTTTGAAGCTAACGTTGCAGCCAATCTTCTTGGCGCCAGTGCATTTGTTGGCTTTAGCACAAAGAAGTTTTCATGGAGCAACGGCATCAGATACAAGACAAACAAATATCTTCTTGGTTCACTTGATACAAAAGGAGAATATCAGCCTAACTTCCTAGATTATCAGACGTATCTTACTTATGAACCGACAAAAAATTGGTCGATAGAGGTTATCGGTGACATCTCAGAAAACCATTATAACTTTTATCCGGAAGACCGCGAAACAAAATTTGGCACAATGGAGAATGTCAAATCGTTCAAGGTGTTCTTCGATGGTCAGGAAAAAGACGTATTCCGCACATATTTCGGTTCATTGAGTATATCAAGAAAGTTTGGCGAGAAAACAAAGTTATCACTTATCGCATCTGCTTTTCATACCAATGAGCAAGAAAGATATGACATACAAGGCCAGTATTGGCTTACACAGACAGAAACGAGCGAAAACCTTGGCGTTGGTACATATATGGAGCATGCACGCAACTACCTTAAAGCGACTGTCAAAAGCATAAAGTTTGCTCTTGAACATAAGACAAAGAAGCATGACATCCAAGCCGGACTGACTTACAGAATAGAAAATATAACTGAAGACAGCAAGGAATATGAAATGCGTGATTCAAGCGGTTATAGCATCCCTCACACGGGTGAAGATCTTTATATGATTTATTCTCTAAAAGCGAAAAATACGCTTGATGCAAACAGACTGGAGACTTACATACAAGACACATGGCGTTTCAGCAGCAAAGGTGAACATACATTCTTTACGCTTAATTATGGAATAAGATTTAGTCATTGGAACTTTAATAAAGAAAGCATCATTAGTCCGCGAATATCTCTAGGTATAGTTCCGGCATTCAATCATGACGTAACAATGAGATTTGCCACGGGTATCTATTATCAGGCACCATTCTACAAGGAGCTCCGAGACACAACAACTATAAACGGAATAACATACGCCACTCTGAACAATAAGATAAAGAGCCAGCGCTCTATTCATTTTATTGCAGGCTTTGACTATCGCTTCAAGATGAAGGATCGTCCGTATAAGTTTACAGCAGAAGCTTACTATAAGGCTTTGTCGAATCTTGTTCCTTACACAGTAGACAACGTAAAGATTGTGTACGATGCCAGCCAGCAATGCAGTGGACATGCCATGGGACTTGATTTAAAACTTTACGGAGAATTTGTACCTGGTACAGACTCATGGGTAAGCCTTTCGCTAATGAACACCAGAATAAATATTAACGGAAAGAGTATACCTCTGCCAACAGATCAAAGATATTCGTTAAATCTATTCTTTACCGATTACTTCCCTGGAACAGACAGATGGCGGATGTCACTTAAATTGGCATTTGCCGATGGTCTTCCTTTCGGTGCACCTCACAGACAACTTGACGAGCAGCCTTTCCGTGCCCCAGCGTATAAACGTGCAGATATCGGTATGAGTTACAGGCTTTTGAACAATGAGAAAGGTGACCGCAAGTCTATTTTCAAGAATATATGGCTCGGTATTGACTGTCTTAATCTTTTGGGTATAAATAACGTCAACTCATATTATTGGATTACAGACGTAACCAATCAACAGTATGCCGTACCTAATTACCTTACCGGACGGCAGATAAACATCAAAGCGTCATTTGAATTTTAAAAGCAAGGATGCATAAGAGCAATAAATAAAAACAGATTTGGCAATTTTAGGTTAAGTACAAATTGCTATTCGGAATCAGATATGATTAGCATGTTACATGCCTGATTTCATAAAAATATTTGTTCTTATGCATCCTTTCTTATATTTTATATTTTCCGACATAAACACAAAATGTCTTTTAGTTCTCTTTTATTTTGCTTTTAGTCAAAATTGCATTAATTTTGCAATTATGATTAACTTGCGTGTCTTGTGAAACAAAAGCGTGCATTTAAAGTGTATGCTCACAGCACATCAACAATATTTCAAACTCATGACCGAGAACAAGAAACTGATATTGTCGCTTGGAAGCAATTACGATCAGGAGCGAAACATCATAGAAGCAATATCGCTGCTAAACAAGATGTTCGCCAAAAACGATATAGTTTTTAGCAGACAGATGTGGACCGATCCTGTAGACATAAAATCGGATAAATTTCTTAATTGCATGCTGTTCACCTATACTTCATGCGGACTTGATGAAGTGGAACGCGGCATAAAAGAAATTGAATGTATCTGTGGCAGGAAAAATGATGAGAAAGACAAGAATATTGTAAAGATTGACATTGACATCCTGCTATATGGCGATAAAAGACTGCACGGCAAAGACTGGACACGCGGATACGTGAAGGAATTGATGAAAGAATGTCCTTTCTGAAAGTTGCAGACGAAAAAACTTAAATGATTGAATATAAACTTTTTACATAATATATTATGAAAAAATATAGCGTAAATATTTTAACGATATTGTCAATGCTCCTATTCTGTGCCACGAACGGATTTTGTCAGACATTTGACGAGTATTTTACAGATAAGACCCTGAGAATAGATTATATATTTTCAGGCAATGCAAAGCAACAGACTATAAGTCTAGACAAACTAAACACTATGCCACGATGGTATGGCAAAAGGCAAAGGTTGGCCCAGGTTCCCGTTGAAGGCAATGGTCAAATAACAGTCAGACCACATAATTCGGACAAAATCATATACAGAAACTCCTTCTCTACCCTGTTTCAAGAATGGCTGTCATATGATGAGGCAAAAACTACAAGCAAATCATTTGAGAATGTTTTCCTTGTACCAATGCCCAAAGACACCATCGATATTACAGTTGATTTATATAATAACAGGCGTGAAAAAAGTGCTACGTTTACACACACAGTTGCTCCTTCCGACATACTTATAAGGCACATTGGTGAGCATGATATAACTCCATATAAAGTTATCCAGCAGGCCGCAGACACAACCAAATGTATCCATATTGCATTTGTTGCCGAAGGATACACAAAAGATGAGATGAATGTTTTTCTCAACGATGTAAATATTGCCACAGAAGCACTCTTTGCCCATGAGCCTTTTAAGTCTAAACGTAAGTGTTTTAATATAGTAGCGGTAGAATCAGAATCAAAGGAAAGCGGAACAAGCGAACCTTCAAAGGGCATATGGAAGAATACGGCACTGCACTCTCATTTCGACACATTCTACAGTAACAGATATCTTACGACCTTAAATATTAAAGAACTCCATGATTGGCTTGCAGGCATCCCTTATGAGCATATCATCATATTGACAAATACAAACGAATATGGTGGCGGCGGTATTCTCAACTCTTATGTTCTGTCAATGACACATCACAAACAATTCAAACCGGTCGTTGTACACGAGTTTGGCCACAGTTTCGGAGGACTTGGCGACGAGTATGCTTACGAGCAAGAACAGATACCGATGTATCCTCATGACGTAGAGCCATGGGAACCCAATATCACCACACTAAAAGACTTTCACGGCAAATGGGAGAACCTGATAAAGCCAGGAACCCCTACCCCAACTCCAGAAAGTACAGATCCACAAACAATACAAAACAGGGTCGGACTATTTGAAGGGGCCGGTTATAGTCTCAAAGGTGTTTACCGAGGCGTACAAGACTGCAGAATGCGCACAAACGAAAATCCTGAATTTTGCATCGTCTGCCGTAATGCCCTAACCAACTTGATTGACTTTTATACAAAATGAGATATTTACTGATTCTGATATTCTCATTACTAACATTGCAAAGTCATTATGCTGTCGGACAAAGCAACAAATCAGACTCAAAAATATTGGAACGTGCCTTAGACTATTTTGCAGGTGAAAAATATCATGAGGCATTGTTGCTACTGAAAAAGCTTGATGAAAAGTATAATCTAAATCCTAGGTTCAAGGCATATTTGGGCGTCTGCTACTTTCATGAATTCGATTATGAAAAAGCATGCAGTTATCTTGATGAAACGATAAATCAGCTCGATGTATATTCGCCTGCAGAGAGAAGTGTCTATTATAATGTTGCCGCTGAAAGCCATTTCATGCTTAACGAGTATGAAAAAGCAATTCCTTTATACGAAAAGAAACTGCTGGTTTGCTGCAATGAAGAAAAGGGCGACATATACTACAGACTAGGCTTCTGCTATATGTTTAACAGCAAATGGGAATGTGCAGCTGAATATTTCAAGTCCGCCATGAGCTATTACTCCACTTTCAATGCAGGGCAGAAAACTACAAGAATGGCTCAGCTCGATAAGATGATTAAAGGATGTGAGGAAAATGCAGGCAAGCTATAATTACAATTTAAAGATATTGCCGGATATGTTTGTGCATATCCGGCAATATCTTTTTATATCTTCATTATTTGCAAATAACGTTCTTTACAAGAATATCATTGTTCATTTGAAATTTATAAAATTTTTATACAGAATGTTGCAAGATAATGGGCTATATCAAGAAATAACAGACGGTATGGCAACATATATAAAGTATAAAATGTACTTAATGAATAAAAATACACATCAGATCCAATAAATTATCATTATTATTGCTAAAAATAAATTTTAATCATATCTTTGTAGAAATTAATAAGCTGACTCCATGATGAACATAGCAAAAAGTAAAATACTGCAATCGACGGAAAAATATGCAACGTCCTCACATATAAATTTTATAGTCAGAAGAATATTCTTCTTCTTTATAATTATCGGAACTATGGCAATGCTATTCTCTTTCACATCTATGCCACATAAAAGACTTGCAGATGAAAGAGAAGATTCTGTAGCACAGGATGAAGACTCCGTAGTGTCGGTAATCGCATGGTTTAATAAAAATGACACCATGACATATTGGATAAATGAGAGCACATGGGATATAAGAAAAGGTGACACAATAAAGACAGCCGGAATAAATACTAAAATTATGATAACCGTAACAGACTCCACCAAGAAGGGATATGATATGGAATATTCCTTTCTTGACTTTAAAACTGATTCTGTTAAAGATTCATGGAAACAAAATCTCCTAAATGAGGCACTTGATAAATATAAAGAAGCAATGAAAGGCACAACCATAAAATTCAGGACAGACATATATGGCAAAATTATCAAATATGATAACCTTAGTGAGATAAAAAAGCAGTCAAAGCAGCTTTTCATGGAAACTATTAAAGAGATGTCTATCATTGATAGTTTGGCTGTTGCAGGTATTGATCTTAAAACTTTATTAAAAGATGTTGACGCGGATAGACTTGTACAAGGATATATAGAAGAGCTTGAGTTGATGTTTAAACATCACGGGACGACATATAACATCGTCAGTATAACAAATCATTCAGATGCCACTGAAGATGATTATGAAACAGACTCCTATGTGTCTGTTTCGGAAAACAATGAAACTTATGACTACAGAATCGTGGTCGACGTTAACAATTACATTCCGAAAGATGACATAAAGGCTATAATCGAAGGGGGGGCCAGTGCTTATTTGGATGAAGATAAATTTAATGAGGTTAAAGAGGATATGGATGAAAATTTTGATAAGCAGGTATCAGATGATTTACTATATAATACTTATCTTTCAATAGACTATTTCTATGACGGCTGGCCCAAAGAAATAATTAAGCAAGAGAAAAGAGTCATAGGTAAGATAGGAAAGCTTTCTCAAAAATATATCACGTGGGACTACCGTAATGTCAGACATTAATTTTAATACAGAAAGCTAAATTTAAATTTTCTTTTTTTGATACATAAGACGACATTTTACTGTCATTATGTCATTCTCGTTTTGTCATAAATTCCTGCAAAATTAGAAAAACAAAAACCTTAAAATATGCTGATTAGGTAAAATATATTTACGTTATTAAATAAATGGCATACTTTTATAATGCAATTCAGTCACTTTTATGATTAAATACAGTAGTTTTAATGGTGTACATAGGCAAATTTTCATATTAAAATAAGGCCATTTTTGCATAATATCAGGCTCATTTTATTGCACATAAATTCATAAAATCATATAATCCTCTGTAAATCAAACGCTTGCTTATGCACACATAGAAAGACGATTTTTACAGACAAATGATTTATATTTTCAAATATCTCAATCTGAGAGCTTTATAGGAAATCAGATGGAAAGCAACAGCACGTTATTATTGTCATTATGATATTTAAGGAAAAAGTGTGTTGCAAATATCATAATAGATCAAAGAAACGGGATGAGCATATTATCAATCCAATACGGACTATAAGCAAAAAAATACATGCACAGAAAATATTTATTATCGAGTATTGATGTTCAAACAAATTACAAAATAATGATATAGATACGAAATAAATAATGTACTTTTGCCATCAGCAAAATTTAAATATATAGACAGCATGGAAAAAGGAATAAATAATGAGCATAGTTGCGTGGATTGCGGCACACAAAACTGCAAATATAAAAATCGTACATATCCAGAATTCTGTCTTACAACAAATTTGGATGAAAGCGACAGGTTATGGGCATTGGAAAAATATGAGGAATCCAACAATAAAGCCATAATGATTGCAAGTGCCGAAGTAGAATATGAAGGGTATTGCAAATGGACAAGAGTGCAAGAAATTATGGAATTTGCACATAAAATAAATGCAAAACGTATCGGCATAGCCAACTGTATCGGTTTAATTAATGAAGCACGTATCTTTGCAAAGATATTGCGCGCAAATGGATTTGAGCCATTTGCTGTTATTTGTAAAGTTGCCGGGCAGTCTAAAACGTCGGTCGGAATACCTTCTGAATGTGAAAATATTGGTGCTGCTATGTGCAATCCTATATTACAAGCCCGCTTGCTCAATCAAGCCAACACAGATCTAAATGTTGTTATCGGATTATGCGTTGGTCACGACAGCCTATTTTATAAATACTCCAACGCTTATGTAACAACACTTGTAACTAAAGACCGTGTCACAGGAAACAATCCTGCAGCAGCATTATATACTGCAAATTCATACTACAACAAAAAATTCTTTAAAAAAGCTATTGAATGAGGGCGTGTCAAAATGTATGTTAATGTACATTTTGACACGCCCTCGTATTATTGACAAAAACTATCCATAATAAATCTCAAATAAACAATATATACTTATTTTTATCTTATATAATACAGTGCGTACCCAAATTAACACATATATCAAATCAAATATATAAATTACACTTTGACATATCAAATACGTATAATGATATCACATTAACAGTCATGGGAAATACAATTTTCACGTTTCAAGCGACAATCAAGCTAATTGTGTCAAAATATCAATCTTGTTAAGATGTAAAAAACGATTATGTCAAAAGATGTTTTATTACAAAAGTTTAATTTTTTATTATTTTTTCATCACATGCTTGTTGATAAACAATTAATTATTTATCTTTGTATAGGATTTAAATTATCCTATTCAAGTTTAGAACCTAAAATCTGCATGAAAAAATAGTGACTTAAGCCACTACTACATATTTGCAGAAGAAACCTTAAAAAAGAAAGACAACAATTATATGGTATACATATCTCTACCGGAGAATAGCACAAGGCAGTTATCTTTTTATCTTGCCATGGAAGAATACGCAGCCAGAAACATCAATGAATATGATTGTTTCTTTCAATGGCAAGTTGAGCCATCTGTGATATTTGGGCGCAATCAATTGATTGAGAATGAAGTAAACATTGAATATTGTCGCAAGAATGGCATAAAGATGTATAGACGCAAAAGTGGCGGAGGGTGTGTATATGCAGACATGAGCAACATCATGTTTTCATACATAACAAGTGAAGAAAGTGTAGGCTTCACTTTCAACCGATACATTAACACCGTAATACATTTACTTAGAAAATTAGGCGTCGAAGCCACAACAAGCGGGCGTAATGACATCCTGATTGATGGTAAGAAGGTATCCGGAAACGCATTCTATCATATACCAGGACGAAATATAGTACATGGTACCATGCTCTATGATACAGACATGCAAAACATGGTAGGAAGTATTACTCCATCAGACGAAAAACTGATGAGCAAAGGAATAAAGAGTATAAGACAGAGGATAAATCTTCTAAAAGACTATATCAGCCTTGATATTGATGAATTTAAAGAATATGTGAAGAAGAACTTATGTGATAAGGAAATTGTACTAACGGAAGAAGATGTCGAAAAAATCAAAGAAATTGAAAAAGAATATCTTTCAACCGAGTTCATCTACGGAAACAACCCCAAATATACTGTTATTAAACGTAAAAGAATTGAACATGCAGGAGATTTTGAGTTGAGGATGGATATAAAAAATGGCATAATAAAAGATATTGAAATATTGGGTGATTTCCTAATCACAGGTGACATAAACGAAAGCATTAAAAACCGGCTTAAGAATGTAAAATTGGATAAGGAGTGTATTGAAAAAGCGTTGCCGGAACAGCTTGATGATGTCATAATGAACTTAAATAAAGACGAATTTATTAATATCATAATAAACTAAAAACATTTAAAAACCTTAGAAAATATGGAAAACAAAAAGACCTGTCTGCATGACAAGCATGTTGAGGCCGGAGCGCTAATGCAACCCTTCGGCGGTTTTGATATGCCAATTCAGTACACATCAATCATCGATGAACACAATGCGGTAAGACAGCATTGTGGAGTGTTTGATGTATCACATATGGGCGAAATAACCGTTACAGGTAATGATGCAGAGAAATATGTAAGTCATATATTTACAAATGACATTAAAGATGCCACAATAGGCAAAGTTTACTATGGCATGATGCTGTATGAAGATGGTGGTGTTGTAGATGACCTTTTAGTATATAAAATGGGAGAAAACAACTTCTTCCTTGTAATAAATGCAGCCAATATAGATAAAGATGCTAAATGGATTAACGATAATGCAAAAGGTTATGACGTTGAGATAACAAACCGTTCAGACTATTACGGCCAGCTGGCAGTGCAAGGTCCTGAGGCAGAAGATGTCATGAGAGAGGTTTTAGGTCAAGAATGTAGTGATCTTACATTCTATACAGCTAAAACTGTAATGATAGATGGTGTAGAAACTATCATAAGCCGTACTGGATATACTGGCGAAGACGGATTTGAGATCTATAGTAGCCATGAATATATTAGAAAAGCATGGGATGAATTAATGAAGAGCGGACGCTGTAAACCATGTGGTCTTGGCTGTCGTGACACATTACGTTTTGAAGCAGGACTTCCTCTATATGGTAACGAACTAAGTGACAAGATAACACCTGTTATGGCTGGTCTGAGCATGTTCTGTAAACTCGACAAACCAGAATTTATTGGAAAAGAAGCTATTGCGAAACAAAAGGCAGAAGGAATTAAGCTAAAGGTAGCAGGTATAGAACTGCATGACAAAGCGGTACCACGTCATGGATATACAGTAACATGCAATGGCAAAGAAATAGGAAAGGTTACAACAGGCTACCAATCAATATCCACTCAGAAAAGTGTATGCATGGCCTTAATTGATGCAGAATGTGCAAAACTTGGCAATCAAGTTGAAGTGCAAATTCGCAAGAAATCTTATCCAGGAACTATTGTGAAAAAAGCATTCTATCAAAAACATTATAAGAAATAAAAATATAGCTCATTATACAGCAATATTTTATAAGATTAAAACATAAATAACAACTAAAAATAAAGATAATATTATGGCAAAAGTTATTGAAGGACTCTATTACTCTGAGTCACACGAATTTGTAAGAGTTGAAGGTGAATATGGTTATATCGGTATCACCGACTACGCTCAAAATGCACTTGGAAACGTAGTTTATGTTGATATGCCTGAAGTTGACGACGAAATCGAAGCAGGCGAAGACTTCGGTGCTGTTGAAAGCGTAAAAGCTGCAAGCGACCTTATATCTCCTGTAAGCGGAACTGTCGTTGAGATTAACGAAAACCTTGAAGATACACCAGAACTTGTTAACAAGGATGCATATGAAAACTGGATCATAAAGGTTGAACTGACAAATAAAGAAGAACTCAACGAACTTATGGACGCAGAAGCTTATAAGAATTTCTGTGAGAAATAAAAATTACGTCAATATTTTGGGGTTAATTGAAGCGTGCATGTCTTGTTTCGTACAAAAGGGTGAATAAAAATCTAAAATATCTGATTTTGATAGCCATAAATATATGTACAATCTAAAGATTAAAACTTCAATTAACTCCAAATACTTCTTTATATTTATCGTAAACAAATACAAACTCTTACACCTTAAATCCTAATGGCTTACAAATATTTTCCTCATACAGAAGAAGACATTGAACAAATGCTCAATGTCATCGGAGCTAAATCGCTGAAAGAACTTTATGCCGAAGTACCTGAAGAAATTATCTTTAAGGACCAGTATGAATTACCTGAAGCCAAAAGCGAAGTAGAAATACGTCAATTATTCAGCAAAATTGGCGAGAAGAACAAGAAATACACATGTTTTGCCGGAGCTGGAGTATACGACCACTATACCCCAGCAATAATACCACAATTAATACAACGTTCTGAATTCCTGACAAGTTACACGCCATACCAGGCTGAAATTTCACAAGGAACGTTACATTATATCTTTGAATATCAAAGTATGATGACAGAACTGACAGGTATGGATGTTTCAAATGCATCAATGTATGATGGTACGACTGCTACTGCAGAAGCTGTAATGATGGCATTCGGAGCTGCAAGAAAAGCTGATACAGTGCTTGTATCTGAAACAATAGATCCAAAGACTCTTGCAGTTATTAATACATATGCTCATTTCCATAATATCAAAATAGAAATGGTAAAGCAGGAAGAGGGAGTTACAGATATGAAATCAATGTCTTCTCTGCTTGAAAAAGGAAATGTCGCAGGAGTGGTTGTACAACAGCCCAATCGTTACGGAATAATTGAAGATTATGATGGCTTGGCAGATAAATGCCATGAACATAAAGCCTTAATGATTATGAATAGCGTAGCAGCTGACTTAGCACTACTAAAGACCCCAGGAGAACTTGGAGCTGATATCGCTGTAGGTGAGGCCCAGTCTTTAGGTGTTCCAATGTCATTCGGAGGTCCATATATCGGGTATTTATGCTGTACAGAAAAGCTTATGCGCAAAATGCCAGGACGTATTGTCGGAGAAACACGTGACAGCAGAGGACAACGCACTTTTGTACTTACATTACAAGCAAGAGAACAGCATATACGCCGCCAAAAGGCAACATCAAACATTTGTTCAAATCAAAGTTTGATGGCATTATTTGTTACAATATATATGTCAGTGATGGGCAAAGAAGGCCTTAAAGAAGCTGCAACTCTATCATATTCCGGAGCACACTATCTTTGTGATCAACTTAAAAATACGGGACACTTTAAACTCGCATACGACAAGCCTTTCTTTAATGAATTCTGCGTCAAATATGACGGGAACGTAGACGAGCTGCAGAAAAAACTAATGGACAATGGTATTCTGGGCGGTATAAAAGTAGCAGATGACACAATAATGTTTGCAGTAACAGAGAACCGCACTAAAGAAGAAATAGACAAATTAGTTGATCTATGCAAATAAACATGTAACCGTTATTTTAACAATCTGAAAAAGCACAATCATGAATAACAAATTATATGGCAAATTAATATTCGAGTTATCTCACCCCGGAAGAAAGGGCTACTCGATGCCAGAAAATAAATTCGGCAATTATACTCTGCCCGCAGAAATGAAAAGAAGCAAAGATGCCATGCTTCCTGAATGTGATGAACTTACAGTCGTACGTCATTATACAAATCTTAGCGGAAACAACTTTGGTGTTAACAACGGCTTCTATCCCTTAGGAAGCTGTACTATGAAATATAACCCTTCAATAAATGAAGAAATGGCTGCTGCAGATGCATTTACAGCTTTGCATCCACTACAACCAGAAAATACATGCCAAGGTGCATTGGAGGTTTATTATAACCTCCAAAAATCACTTGCTGCAATAACTGGCCTTGAAGAGTTTACATTGAATCCTTTTGCAGGTGCACACGGAGAGTTGACCGGTCTTATGATTATTCGTGCATGGCATGAGAGCCGAGGCGACCACAAACGTGTAAAAGTAATTATACCTGACTCTGCTCACGGAACAAATCCAGCTTCTGCTGCAGTATGTGGACTTGAGATTGTTGAGGTAAAAAGTACAGCAGAAGGAATTGTTGACGTAAACGATCTTCGCGGACTGCTTGACGATACAGTCGCTGCAATGATGATGACAAATCCTAATACATTAGGATTGTTTGAAAAAGAAATTCCGGAAATAGCTAAGCTAGTTCATGAATGCGGTGGACTAATGTATTATGATGGTGCAAACCTTAATCCAATGCTCGGTGTATGCCGTCCTGGTGACATGGGTTTCGATGTAATGCACATAAATCTTCATAAAACATTCTCAACGCCTCATGGAGGTGGCGGTCCCGGCTGTGGTCCTGTAGGCGTAAGAAAAGGGCTGGAACATCTACTCCCCTGCCCTAAAGTAGTCAAAGAAGGTGACACCTACAAAGTTCAGACTCAAGGTGAAGGTGATATTCATGTAGGAGCATACCTAGGAAACTTTGGTGTTGCGGTAAAGGCTTATTCATATATTCTGTCATTAGGAAAAGAGAATATAAAGATGGCAGGTCCATTAGCAACACTTAATGCTAACTATATTAAAGAACGTCTAAAAGATGTATACGACCTACCGATTGCCTCTATTTGCAAACATGAATTTGTGTTCAACGGACTCAAAGACAAATCGACAGGTGTGACCACTATGGATGTTGCCAAGCGTTTGTTGGACTATGGGTTCCATGCTCCGACAATTTACTTCCCTCTGCTATTCCATGAAGCAATGATGATTGAACCGACAGAAACGGAAAGTAAGGAAACTATAGATGAATTTATCAACATTATGCGTATAATAGCCCAAGAGGCAAAAGATAATCCTGAACTTGTTAAAACTGCACCTCACAACACCCCAATAGGACGTGTAGATGATGTGTTGGCAGCCAAACAACCTGTGTTGAGATATAAAGGATAATCTCTATACAGATTATTTTGGCAGTAAGTCTTGTCGATTTCTGAAATACACGAAGCCGGCAAGACTTACTTTTATCCCATAAAAATGTTTTAAAGAAGAATATCTTTATACAATATAATTAAAGAAAATACTAATAAATGAAAACAGACCTTATTATAATTGGTAGTGGCCCCGGTGGATATAACACTGCATGCCATGCTGCAAAAAATGGCCTCAATACAATAATTTTTGAAGACAGACAAGCAGGTGGAACATGTCTTAACAGAGGATGTATACCAACAAAAACACTATGCCATGAAGCAGACATGATAGAAGCAGTTGCAACAATGACAGGTTCACGACCTGAAGTTGATTTCAACAAAGCCATGACTCGCAAAGAACAAGTAACCGCCCAACTCCGTGAAGGAGTTGAGGGGCTTATGAAATCTCCTGGCATAACATTTATAAAAGAACGTGCTTCATTTAAAGATTCTAAGACTATTATTGCAGGCGGTGAAGAATATACAGCTGATAACATTATAATTGCAACTGGTTCGGAATCAAAATTACCTCCAATCGAAGGCATTGATGAAAAAGGAGTTGTTACGTCAACAGAACTTCTTAATTTGGAAAAGCTTCCAAAACATTTATGCATAATTGGAGCAGGAGTAATAGGGATGGAGTTCGCTTCAGTGTTTAAAACGTTTGGAAGCGATGTTACTGTCATTGAGTTTCTAAAAGAATGTCTCCCCGCCATTGACTCTGATATAGCAAAACGCATGCGCAAAGTTATGGAGCGCCGCGGAATTAACTTTAATATGCAGTCTGCTGTAAAAAGCATACATAAAAATAACAATAAGTTAATAGTATGCTTTGACAAGAAAAACAAACCTCAAGAAGTTGAAGCCGATATTGTACTTGTTGCGACAGGCCGTAAACCAAACATAGAAGGACTTGGGCTTGAAAATACAGATATCAACTATGATAACAAGGGAATCAAAGTTGATGACAATATGCAAACCAACATAGGTGGAATATATGCTATTGGTGATGTTAACGGACGTGCAATGCTTGCACATGCTGCCACTGCTCAAGGCATGAGGGCAGTAAATCATATTTGCGGAAAGAAAGATGCAATACGCATGGAAATTATGCCCGCAGCTGTGTTCACTAATCCTGAAGTTGCAGGAGTTGGTTTAACTTCTGACCAATGTGACTCAATGGGTATTGAATATAATACCCGTAAAGGATTTTATCGTTCTAATGGTAAAGCCCTGGCTATGGATGAAAGCGAAGGCATGGTAAAGTTGATAACAGATAAAGATAATAAGATTATCGGATGCCATGCATATGGGGCTCATGCTGCTGATTTGATTCAGGAAGCAACGGCTATTATGAATTTCAACGGAACAACAGAAAACTTAGTGGATATAATTCATACTCATCCAACGCTTGAAGAAATTCTTCATGATGCAGCATTATAGCTTCTGACTATAAACAGATTACTACCAAACGACAAAGAGGATGTCTTTCTTTTTTAAGACACCCTCTTTGTTATAATGTATTTATCTTATCATGATTTTACTTTATACATGCTAATTGCAATGTTTGCATGACACATAATTATCACTATTTCACAAATAATTTATCTGCAGATGAAGCCTGAGAGGGTACACCAACACGTCCACCAATATGGCAACTTCGCATCTCAACGTTCAACGTATTGTCAAAACTTACAGCATTATCCACCTCTTGAATTTCAACATTGCTAAAAATAACATCTGACATCGGTTTCTGAGACGTACCCTGTAATACTAGTCCTGCCTTTCTTACTTTACGGCAAAAAAGACTGTCAACATAAATATTCTTTACATCTGTATAATGAATATTATTAAGTCCTTCGCCAGCATACATACTTGTAACATAGAACAAGTCTTCTACTTCATCAAACCTACAATTCTTCACATATATATTTTTGATAAATCCACCACGATCAGGATTGGTCTTAATATATATTCCACGTTTACAATAACCACCATATGTGCAATTCTCGACAAAAATATTTTGAACTCCTGAAGACATTTCGCTGCCAAGCACTACAGCATGCAAACCTTTAAAACGGCAATTACGTATAATAATGTTTTCAGAAGGCATAGTTGATGCCCATCCGTCATTGTCTCGTCCACTTTTTATTGCAATATTGTCATCACCATTATTAAACTCAATATTCTCTATCAAAATATTTCGTGAACACTCAGGATCGATACCATCATTATTCACAAGTTTTGCATCGTAACGAAGGGAACGGCATATGACATTCTCGCTCTTAAGTAAATGAATACACCAAAAAGGCGAATTAGTTATAAACACATCAGATAAGGTTATATTTTTACAATTGTAGAATTGTATAAGCTGTGGTCTTAACCAAAAACCGTTACCAAAACGACGCAATTCAATGGGAATCTCTTCATGATTCATTTTACGGCTGAGAGCCTGCCCTTCCTTCTGCTTTGACTTCCATGTTGCAAACGTTGAAGAGGCATTGCCATCTATTTTTCCTTTGCCAATTATTGATATATCATGAAGATTATATCCATAAATAAAGGGACTGTAATTATATAAGAATGTACCTTCCCAACTTGTTTTAACGAGAGGAAGATAATATTTAGGATTAGAATCAAATTTTATAATAGCCCCATCCATAAGTTCAAGACACACATTGCTCACAAAATGTATGGGTCCTTTAAGCAGGAACGTTCCAGATGGCACTATAATATGAGCCCCACCCTGCTTCGCTGCACTTTGCATTGCTTTGTCAAAAGCCGGCTTATCATTTTTAACCCCATCTCCAATGGCCCCAAAATCTGTGATACTAATTATATTGTCTGAAATTTTTGCTCCTGTAATAATGGATAACAACGAATCACGTTTGTTAATCCGCTCTGATTCTATACTACGAAAAGTGTCAGCAGATATTTTTTGAAAGCCCAAAAGCACAAATAAGAATGCATACAAAATTATCCTCATAATAAAAGCATATAGTAAAAAATAGATTAGTTCAAAAAATACGACAACCGGATAGCTTCTTTTATAGGCTATCCGGTTGTTATCTATTTGATATAATTATTTTCAGGCATTAGCATACCTTCTCCAAACGTTTCATAATAGAGAAGATAAACACTGCAGATATTAAACAGAGTACAACAAGAATACCCCACAAGATCCACAATGGCAGACCGCCCCATAGCATACCGATAATAGAAACTAAATAGTTACCAATGGCAGTTGCTGCAAACCATCCACCCATCATAAGTCCCTTATACTTTGGAGGAGCAACCTTTGATACAAAAGAGATACCCATCGGAGAAAGGAACAACTCGGCAAATGTAAGAACAAGATATGTGCCGATTAGGAGGTTTGGAGTTACACGATAATCACCCGTAGTTGATGCAAGTGCATCTGGAACAGGAAGTCCAAATGAACCAAGAACCATGATCATGAAACCAACAGCAGCGATAAACATACCTATACCTATTTTACGTGGTGCAGAAGGTTCCTTGCCTTTATTAGCCAAATAGCTGAACACAGCCATAGAAACGGGAGTAAGTGCAACGACGAAGAACGGATTAAACTGCTGGAACTTCTGAGGGAGGATACTGATAGACTCATCCATTGCATTGTAATTAAAGTACAACACAATAAGTGAAACTATAGTAACAATTGTAGAAATGATTTTACCTTTTGATTCTTTTGACTGGAATATAGCAAATACTCCGTAAACAGCGATTGCAATGAGTACCAGATTCCATACGTCAAAGCCAATACGTGTAAGTCCTGTGGCCGTTGCAGCCGTATAGTCACGCGCAAAGAAGGTAAGTGTAAGACCATTCTGATGGAATGCCATCCAGAAGAAAATTACAACAGCAAACACTAAGCAAAGAGCTACTACACGTGACTTTGTCTCTGCAGGAGTAAGTTCTTGAACATGAACTGAAGATTCGCCGTTATTTTCTGCTTCCTGCTTAACATTCACATCTGCATGCTTAAATGTCTTACGGCCTAAAACATAAATAAGCATAGAAATAATCAATGATACACATGCTACAGCAAATCCCATGTGATATGACTGTGAAAGCACGTTGATGTAGTCGTTTGCAAAATTTGTAAGAGAAGAAGCGTCAGTTGCAACATTCTGAGAAGATGCCAAAGATATAAACTTCGTCAAAGCCTCTCCAGAAAGAGTACCATCAAGATACTGGTGTGCAAGGGCAGGAATATCACCATTATAAACATAATTATGGGTTTTCATATACCAGTCTGTGATCTTCTCAGCCGCTGTTGGTGCAAAAAGTGCACCAATATTAATTGCCATATAGAATATTGAGAAGGCTGTATCACGTTTTGCAGAATATTTTGGATCATCATAAAGATTACCAACCATTACCTGCAAATTGCCTTTAAAAAGACCGGTACCTAGGGCTATCAGGAATAAAGATCCTACCATGGCAGCAATTCCTACAGCATTATTGCCAGTAGGTATCGCCAGACATATATAGCCGATAAACATAACTACGATTCCGGATGTCACCATCTTACCGAAACCAAATTTATCAGCCAATATACCGCCTACAACCGGGAGGAAATAGACCAATGCCAAGAATCCGGCAAAGATATTGGATGTAACTGTGGCTGTAAAGCCAAACTTAGCCTGCAAGAATAATGTAAAAATTGCAAGCATTGTGTAATAACCGAAGCGTTCGCCCGTATTTGCAAGCGCTAACGCATAAAGCCCTTTAGGCTGTCCTTCAAACATATAATATCTACTTTTTAAATTATTAATATTTATTTCATTTCATAGTATTTTTACAAACATACAAGACAATAAACACAGAAAGTATTTTTATCTTATATTTTCATTATGCAAATATACACAATCCACACTATAAATGAAAATTATTGGTAAATATTTTTATATGAAAAACTATTTCTTCCATAAAGAAATAGGATCATTATGCAAGTTTAATACATATATTTTAACACAAAACGGATTTTATGTCTTCCATAATCTAAATATTCATACCTTATAAGTATCCTTATGTTTTCTCTATAATAAAGAAAATGTCTATATAACTTCAACCAAAAATCAATTGATAGAGAAAAGAAAACCTAACTTTGCTATCAAAAAAGACAGCAAAGTTAGGCAACTAAACAAAAGTCTTGCAGTTATAAATAACAGCAAGACTTTTATTATTTATTCATGAACATAAATATCCCAACCAAGATAATTTTCTACGGCCTCACTCAATATATCTACTACATCAGTGCGAACCATTGCCACATGATGTTCAAAGCCGTTCTTGCAAATAAACTTCATAAGTTTCTGCAAATTGTTCACTTTGGTGACAGCTATACATCCATCCATACCATATGGGTCATTTGTAAGCTCTCCCTTTCCGAGATAACTCTTTATACAGCCGAGCGTATCATCCGTAGAGATGCGGAAGTATGTAAAATCTCCTTCAGTGCATTTTCCATACACAGCACCGAATGTATTAACCTTACCCAAGGTTCTGCCAAGAACACCAAGCGGTCCAAGCTTAAGGTCGTTATTAACAAAACTCTTCGGGAAGTTTCCACAGTGAGTACATACACATTTATTACGGTCTTCAGCAAAGTTGTTATTCCAATCTAGCAATGCAGCCGGTTTGCCTGAAGCAAGACTCAGAGCATACATAGACACCGCTCCGGCGATATCAGTTTCACAAGCACAAGGAATAAGCTTTTCGCCAAGCATACTCATTGTAACGCATGCTGCGCATCCATAGTTCTGCTCAAGAGAATCCCAACACTGAATTGCAGCTGCATCAACCTCATTAGTCTGTATCCATTCTTCTACTGCCAATCCGAACTTAGCCTGTAATGCCAACTTTTCCTGATAAGCCTCTGGTACCTTTGCATAATGGCTTATCTCCTCCATTTTTGCCTTCAAAGCAGATGCTTCATTATCTATTTTTCTTGCATTGAAAAGAATCTCACTGAGGTCTACAGGCACAACAGTTATACCACTTGCCTGGAGAAGTTTCTCACTTGCACGACATGTGTTAAATCCGAGTGGACGTGTACCAATCTGGCCTATACGTGCATGAGTAAGTTTACGTACAACACGGCAGATGGCAGCAAACTTGTTGATATCCTTCATCAGCAGGTCGCTGTGTATAGAATAGGTATGGAATGTTGTGTCTGTAAACGGTATTCCATACTGATACAGGTTGTTACAAACAGATATCTTTCCACAGAAGGCATCACGGCGGCTATCAAGATCAACTTTGTCGTTTTGGTCGTCGCAAGCCTGCACCAGAACAGGTACATGCAACTCTGCGCGACTGATAGCATTGATTATTCCTACTTCAAAGCCAAAGTTAGGCAGAGACACAATTATTCCGTCGATGTCATCACGGTTAGCACGGAACAGCGCAGCACATTTTTTGCCGTCTTCAACCGTCTCCATTGAACCACCGGTAGGAGTGTCCTGCTCATCCAATATAACATAGCCGTATCCGGCTTTATCTAACTCTTCCAACAACGTCTTACGTACATCAACAGCCAACTCTGAGTTGAAATACGCACGGGTACCGATAATCAGTCCAAACGTTTCCTTTCCTGTTTTAGCTTGTTTCTTCATAGTGTTTTCGTCTTTATTATTTATGATTTATTATCTATTAACAGTATGTATGGCCTCTGTCCAACCTGCATAAAGGCGTTCACGTTCGTCACGTGACATGGTCGGGTATATACGGTTGTCAGATGTACGCAATGCAGCCACCTCATCCATATCCTTCCAAACCTTGCGTGCCAGACCATTCATAATCATAGCTCCCATTGCCGATGCCTCTTCTATATCAGAGCGATTGATGCATGCATCAAGCATATCTGCTTGAAATTGCATCAAAAGTTGATTCTTTGTAGGTCCTCCGTCCACACGCAGCTCCTTTAAAGTTATTCCAGCTTGTTTTGTCATCAGGTCAATCAAATCTTTTATTTGGTAGGCAATTGCCTCCAATGCAGCCCTACAGATATGTCCTTTCTCTGTAGCCAAAGTCATTCCACATATCATAGCCTTTGCCTGAGAGTTCCACCACGGAGCACCGAGACCTGCAAATGCCGGTACCATGTAAACTCCTCCGTTATCCGGAACTTCGAGAGCAAACTTCTCTATCTCCGCAGGACTTTCAATAAGATGCAGGTTGTCAGTCATCCATTTGATTGTCGCACCCGTACAATGAATATTTCCTTCAAAAGCATAGAAAATCTTGCCTTTTGCAGCAAAGCCAACTGAAGTTACGAGACCTTCGGGAGCAGCCACAGCGTTTTCACCGATATTCACCATAACAGACGAACCTGTTCCATATGTTGCTTTACCCATACCAGCCTCAAAACACATCTGACCAGCCAAAGCACCATGTGAATCGCCAAGCATACCGGCAATAACAATAGGCTCATCAAAGACTCCCTCTACGGTTGTTTCACCGAATACAGAATCGCAAGGCATAGGCTTTGCCATCATATTGCGGGGTATTGTCAGCAAGTTGAGGAGTTCATCATCCCAGTCTAATGTATGGATATTAAACAACATTGTACGCGACGCATTGGTATAGTCTGTCACATGCTCCTTGCCACCTGTCAGTTTCCACACAAGCCATGTGTCAATCGTACCCATCAGAAGTTCCCCATTATCTGCAGCCTGACGTGCTCCCTGAACATTATCCAATATCCATTTGACACCGCTAGCGGCAAAATATGGGTCAATGAGCAGTCCGCTACGTTCACGAATCAGGTCTGTATATCCACGCTCTCTCAATTCATTGCATATAGCTGCTCCACGCTGACACTGCCAAACCACGGCATTGTATACCGGCTTACCAGTAAAACGGTTCCAAACCACAGCCGTCTCACGCTGGTTTGTAATTGCCAAAGAATAAGATGCTTCGGCATCATCTACAGTCTTAACCACCTCACGTATGGCTTCGACCATATTATTATATATCTCCTCTGCATCATGCTCAACCCATCCCGGCTGAGGATAATATTGCTTATGGGCAACATTCTTACGACAGACCAACTGGCAATGCTCATTAAAGAGCACTGCCTTTGTGGCTGACGTACTTTGATCAACGGTTATAATATATCTCATTTCAAAACCTTCTATAAGTTACTAAAGGCTTTTACTTCAAAAAGTCTTTAGCTGTAGCATAAATGCCTTCAGCATCTAACTTATAATAATGGAATATCTCCAATGGCTTGCCATGAATAGCGTTTTCGTCAGGAATACCGAGTATACGCATAGGAACAGGGCAATTCTGACTCACTGTTTCTGCAACAATTGCTCCCAAGCCACCATACATGCTGTGCTCTTCTACTGTCATTATTCGTCCAGTCTCGTGTGCAGCCTTAACTATAGCCTCAGTATCAGCAGGTTTAAGAGTATGCATATCGATGACACGAGTGCTTATACCCTCCTCTGCAAGGCGCTTTCCGGCCTGAAGAGCATGCCAAACTGTTTCACCTGTAGCAATAATTGTCAGGTCCTTACCATCCTGAAGCTGTATAGATTTTCCAATCTGATAATCAAAATTATTATCTTCATAAACATCAGGAACAGCATTACGGCCAACGCGAACATAAACAGGATGAGGATAATCTACAAGTTGCTCAACAAGTTTACGTGTCTGTCGTGCATCGCAAGGAAGTACAACTTGCATGCCGGGGAATGTGCGCAGCACAGCAATATCATGCAAACTATGATGAGTGGCGCCCAAAGCTCCATATGCAACGCCACCACTTACGCCCAGGATCTTAACCGGTTGGCCTGAATAAGCCACGTCAACCTTTACCTGCTCAAGACTGCGTGCTACATAAAAGCATGCAGGACCACATACGAACACTTTTTTTCCGCATGAAGCCAAACCGGCAGAAATGCCTACAGCATCCTGCTCTGCAATACCGCACTCAACAAACTGCTCAGGCAATTCTTTTGCAAAGTCTGTCAGAGTAACCGAGCCACGGGCATCGGTCGTTACGGCTACAATATTCTTATCTTTTTTACCAAGTTCAACCAGTGCATCGGTAAAACTTTTACGGCAAGCAACACTTTTTATTTCCATTGTTAACAATTCTTTTTAAGTTCTTCAATACGGTTAGTAATCTCAGCGATAGCTTTCTCATACTCCTCTGCCGTAGGCACGCCATGATGCCATTTCAGCACATTTTCCATGTATGAAACGTGGAAGCCCTTTGTTGTATGAAGCACAACCATGTGAGGCTTTCCGTTGTTATAATCTATCGATTCAAGGCAGTTAACAATAGCCTCAATATCGTTGCCGTCAACATCATATACATCCCATCCGAAAGCCTTCCAGCGCTCGTTAAGAGACTCAAGTTTCATCACATTCTCAGTTGTGTCACTTATCTGCAAGCCGTTTCGGTCTATCATTGCAACAAGATTATCCAACTTATAATTGCTTCCGGCCATGGCTGCCTCATATATTGAGCCTTCGCCCTGCTCGCCGTCGCCCATAAGTACAAATGTACGATAAGGCTTCTTATCCATTTTTGCAGCAATGGCACAACCTACACCAATTGAAAGACCGTGACCTAATGCACCGCTGTTAAATTCTATACCCGGGACTTCAACCGTAGGATGACCTGCCAACACAGACAGATAATCGCCATAAGTGTCGACAAGTTCTTTTGTTATGAAACCTTTTGCCTCGAGCACACAATAAAGTGCTTCCACACAGTGACCCTTGCTCATAATGAAACGGTCGCGCCCTTCCATTTTCGGATTCTCAGGGTTTACGTTCATGACACGCATATACAATGCTGTCAATACATTCAAAGACGAGAGATCGCCGCCGATATGACCGGCTTTGGCTTTATATACGACCTCTAACAAACGTTTTCTGATTTCCTCGCATTTCAATGTCAACTCAGGAATGCTCATTAATTTGTCCATATTTATATTGGTATTATTAAAATATATCTACTTGTAAATGGTTTTCATAATGTAATTACAAATTTAAACATTATTTTTTATAAGCTATTGCAATGTAACAAAAAACAAAGCAGAATAACATAAAACAAGGATGTTTCAACCACCCTAAATATTCGACTGACTTTTCGTCAAATTGTACTATTACGGAACTGTTAAATTTATTCTATTTTCATTTAAAGCGCTCAGAATAGCCATGCTCAAAGCAAATACGACAAAACATCAAAATTTTAGGCAAAACACCACTTATTCGTAATCATCTGAAAATCAATGTATTATATAATCCTGTATTTTAAGCCAATGACAATATCGTCGTCATTAACGGCCTTTTACAAGATAAAAGGTCATCTTTTACATAATAAAAGAATGTATTTTGCAACAAAACTCAGCACATTTTAAGTAAAAAACGACTGATTTTTCACAGTAAAATCAGTGAAAAAGGACGTAAAACTCAATAAAAGCCGCTTTACATTACGGCTTTTATTAAGAAAACACGGAATATTTTTTCTAGAACAGAAAAAAATAATGACAAAACTTTTTACTACTTACGCTATTAACAATTGTCCTATTTACGAACATCCGCATATGACCATTCAACATCATACGCCCAGAACAGGACAGCCTAATTTGTAACAAGATATCACAAGATGATGTTGAACAAGTAACCGGAGATAATTATAAATAACGTTATTGTCCCAAAGAAAATGCCGATGAGACGCCATGTCATAACTTTTTTAAGAAGTGTTGCTTCCGGCAAAGACAAGCCCACAACAGCCATCATAAAAGCAAGAGCCGTGCCCACAGGAATGCCTTTTGCCACAAACACCTCAATAACAGGGACTATTCCTGCTGCATTGGCATACATGGGAACTGCAAACAGAACAGAAAGAGGAACAGCAAACCAATTTGTCTCTGACATATACTGTTCAAAAAAGCCTTCTGGTACATAACCATGCATGAAAGCCCCAATGCCAATACCTATTACCACATAAAGCAACACACCCTTAACTATACCTAACGATTCTTTTACAATTATCGGCAAACGCTGCATAAACGGAGTATTGTCTCGTTCCCATGCATTAGAACCGGCGATGGAATTAAGTTGAATTTGCCTAACCCAATCGCTCAGATAACGCTCCAATCTCATTTTTCCCAGAATGTAACCGCCAATCATTCCAAGTAAAATGCCGCTTATTACATATATGGCAGTTATCCTTATGCCGAATGTTCCGATAAACATTGCTACAGCCACCTCATTTACCAATGGTGAGGTTATAAGATATGCAAAAGTAACTCCCAATGGTATTCCGCCCTTTACGAAGCCTATAAACAATGGTATTGACGAACAGGAACAGAATGGCGTTATTGCACCAAACAGCGAAGCGAAAAAATACTGCAAGCCATATAACTTACGCGAAACCAGATATTCGCGCAGACGCTCTATTGGAAAATATGCATTAATAATGCCCATGATTATACTAATCAGAAGCAACAGCAGCAATATTTTAATCGTATCATAAAAAAAGAAATTAACTGACGATCCCAACGCCGTACCTGCATTAAGACCAAACACATCATACACAAGCCAATCTGCAAAACTTTGTATCATAATATCACATCTTTTATGTTTGTAAAAATACGAACAGAAAATATAAAAAAATACTATTCACACACGCAGCGTGGCAGTTCCGCTTTTTTTATTTCTGTCAGATAAAATCTGGCAAAGGCATTTTTAATCTCGTCGCGCACTCTCCTAAATTCCGTCATAATAAAATTTACGTCACCCGACAATCTTGAAGGATCATCAAAACCGATATGCAACCTCTTGCCCACCCTGCCTTTAAATGCCGGACATGTTGCATCGGCATCGGAACATACTGTTATGACGTAATCCCAATACTCATCAAGATATTCCATCACATTCACAGGAATATGACTACTTATGTCAACTCCGGCCTCTTTCATTACGGCCACAGCTTTCGAGTTTACCTGTTCAGCCGGCTTTGTTCCGGCTGAACGTACATAAAGACTATCGTCAAACGACTGCAAGAAACCATGCGCAATTTGACTCCGGCAACTGTTTCCGGTACACAATATCAAAATTTTCATATCAAATTATACATCATCAAGCCATAATATATTCCGACAAATATAAACACGACTGCAACTATACGGCTGAACCATTTCTGAAAGACTTGCATTTTATTGTAGAATTTTCCTATTCCGGACACACTATAGGCTAATACCCATGCCGCCAGCATGACCGGCAAGCCTGTAGCCAGGGCATAGACAACGGGCAGAAAATGGCCCTCCCCTTCCATAGCAGCCATAGGAATAAGCATACCAAAATAAAACAGTCCGCTTGTAGGACAAAATGCCATAGCAAATAATATCCCAAGAAGGAGGCTGCCCCATGCTCCTTTCAGCCTTTCAGTCCTTTCCGAGGCACTGAAGCCAAATTTCGGCAAATGAAGTTTGTCGCTAAAAAGCATAAACAAGCCGATTAGAACCAATGCTGGAGCTAGAAGCAGCTCGCCCCACTCGCTAACACCTTTTTGTATAAAAAACATGTCGGCTCCACGCCTAAGCAACACTATAAGTATTGCGCCAAGGACGGAATACGCAATCATACGGCCGGCTGTGTATAACAAACCATTCAAGAATATGCGATTACGGCTGTCAAGATTTTTACTGATAAAACCTATTGCAGTAATATTGGTTGCAAGAGGGCAAGGACTTACAGCTGTAAGCAGCCCAAGCAAAAATGCTGTAACAACAGGTATCTCGCTGCTATCAAGCAAGCTTTGCAAGTATTCCATACGTAAATACTATTTCAACAACTGATTAATCTTTTTCTTAAGCTCGGTTTTAAATTGTGCCGTATTATTTCTGGCATACTTAAAACCCATACGTGTCAGGTCGTTCCTTTTTTCTTTTCCGTTATTCCATCCGTTTACATATAACGAAGACCAGCTGACACGATATTTATCGGCTATCTTTTCGCCTTGAGGTGTAGAAATATCAACCTCTTTGAAACGCACCTTGCCGCTCTTGACAAACTTGGCAAAATCGTTATACACAACTTCTTTGGTGTATTTTTCAATAGCTCTACATGTAGGACATCGCTGTTTGCCATGAAAATAAATAACCTCAACATACTTGCCGGTTTGTGCAAAAACCCATCCTGTAGACAAGAACATGCACAATAATGAAAGCAACACGAATTTCTTCATAATTTCAATATTCTTATTTTGTCAAAATTGTGCGTATCTCATCTTTAGTTATACGTCCTTTGGCTACAACTTTTCCATCAACAACCAAAGCAGGAAGACTCATGACGTTATATTCCATTATTTTCATCAAATCCTCCTCTTTCACTAAATCAGCTTTTAAGCCTAACTCATTAACAACCTGCTCTACCGCAGAATAAAGTGCCCTACAATTTGCACATCCAGTACCTAAAACTTTAATTTCCATTTTACAATATTTATTAGTTAAACGTTATTCGCAAAACAACGAACATAAGACATAAAAAGAGAAGGTTGTCAGTCGCAACACCCTCCTGCTTTACATATGCATTGCCCAAAGAAGTCTGAGAATAAGGCTTTAGCCAAATTCCAATTCTCATTATTAATACAATATTTCACTTTAGGAGCCTCTACCTCACCCTGTATCAGACCGGCATCTTTAAGTTCCTTTAGATGCTGAGAAACAGTAGCCTTTGCAATAGGAAGCTCTTCATTAATGTCACCAAAATAGCAAGTTTTTTGCTTTGCCAAGAAATTCATTATGGCAATACGTGCCGGATGGCCCAATGCTTTTGCAAATCTGGCAAGCCTTTCCTGCTTTATTGTATAATCCCTTTTTTCATCCATATAATCAAATGTTGTTCGCAAATATACGAACATATTTTTAAATCAACAAATATTATTATATTTTTTTGACCAAATGGCTTTAAAAAAGAATAATGACGGAAAGCAGAACAAAGTCTATATTCCCCGCCATTATTCTTTTCTGGCACATTCAGAATAAAACTATCTAAATATGCACGAAACTTTATATTCCTTATCTGTTCTTATTTTTAATATACCAAGTATGCGTAAACAGCAGATACATCAGCATGGCCATACACAATATTGCCAATGCAACAATGTACATAGCACTAATGTCATTATAGAAAAAATAATATCCCAAAAATATTCCTAAAGAAATACCAAATTCCCATGACAAGAAAAACGTGCTTTGCGACGTTCCACGCTGACAATGAAGGCTTAACTTCAGAAAGAACAAAAGAAAACGTGCTCCAATTATGCCAATTCCACATCCCAACAATGTTGGTGAAATTAAATTAATCGCATTCCTGTCACCCGAAAAATACATCAGGCACGCTGCCATCATCAGCAATATTCCAGTGACAACCTCACTCTTTAATTCTGCATTTACGAACACAAAACGCTGCGACAACATAGCAAGAATAAATCCCGCCATCAGCATGGCGTAAAAAGTGGCCGTATGTTCTGCGGACAGAAACAACCCTACGACAACGGCAACCAATGAAAGATTTAGAAACAGCCATTTGCCTTGAGGAAGAAAGAATCTATCTAATGAAACCTTACATATCACATCTTCAGGTGCTCTGAACGGAAACTTCACCGATAATATCAAAAACGTTGACAATAAGCACAATACAGCAGAAATTAAAGTAATAGTGCTAACACTCAACATTGGCGTGAGTAATATCGATATTAATGGTCCGACAGATAATGCCAATCTGGAAAACCAAGCAGAAGAATGATTTGCTTCTGTACGTTGGAAAGACTCGCATGTATCAATTATTAATGTACTGGACAATACCATCTGAGCTAAGCCAAAGGCGGCTCCCTGAATAAACCGAAGTACAGGAATCAGTATGTATCCCTCTATCTGAAATACATGCCCACGCTGCATGTAGTAAAGTGCGCAAAAACATATGACCAATACCCAAATTGATCTGATACATACAAGATTTCTGCGATACTTCTGCACAAGATAGGAACAAAAAAAGCCAAGAGAAAAAACTCCCAGACCAAATATTCCTAATGATACAGCTACTACATCAGGCGAAAATCCGGCATCCTTTATCATCCATATTGGCAATAAGGGTATTTGGATATAAACGGCAACTGTCAATAACAAATTGGCTACCGCCATTAGCCAAAAATCCTTATGCCAAAGCTTTACATGTACTGGAGTATTTTGTGTGTACATTAATAAGATTCGTTTTCATTCGGGAAGGAGCAATCTTTCACGTCGGTGATGTATTGTCCTATTGCATCAGTCATGATGCTATTAAGATCTGCATATCTACGTAAGAAACGAGGATTAAATCCTTTTGTTTTACCTAACATGTCATCAACAACAAGAATCTGACCGTCAGTGCCATTTCCTGCACCAATACCAATTGTAGGTATATGAATTTCCTTTGAAACTTCTGTAGCTAAAACAGATGGAACCTTTTCAAGAACCAAGGCAAAACATCCTGCCTCAGAAAGCAACTTGGCATCTGAAAGCAATTTATTAGCCTCTGCATCATCTTTAGCACGTACAGCATAAGTGCCAAACTTGTTGATGCTCTGTGGTGTCAGACCGAGATGGCCCATTACAGGAATTCCGGCATCAAGTATACCTTTTATCGTGTCTATAATTTCAGCACCACCTTCAAGTTTTAAAGCATCGCATCCGCTTTCCTTCATTATGCGGATAGCATTCTTTATGCCTTCCTTGCGGTCAACCTGATAACTGCCGAACGGCATATCGCATACAACTAAAGCACGACTAACTCCGCGTACAACAGATTTTGCATGATAAATCATCTGATCTATTGTTATAGGCAACGTAGTTCCGTTACCAGCCATAACATTTGAAGCTGAGTCACCAATCAATATTCCATCAATACCGGCTCCGTCTACAATGCTTGCTGTCGTAAAATCATAAGATGTCAGCATAGATATTTTTTCTCCACGCTGCTTCATCTCAATAAAACGATGGGTTGTTACCTTACGGGTGTCGTTAACCAAATATCCTGTCATATTTATCTTTTATTTGATATGTTTTGAGTATTTACAATTAAACCCCTATCTTAAAATTGGCTGCAAAATTAATGCTTTTAAATTAAGTTACACAATATTTTGCATAAATTTTGATAATTAAGCCCTTTGAAATCAGATATGACATAATCGGAATATGGAGAAATCGACTCTTTTGTATTTGTTGTAGCCAATCCGACAACCATCATTTGTGCGGCCCTTCCCGATTTCAATCCGTTAAAACTATCTTCAAAAACAACACATTCATCATGTGACAGACCAAAGTGTTTTGCACCTTTTAAATAACAATCAGGATCTGGCTTGCTTCTCTCAAAATCCTCAGAAGTAAGTATAATATCAAATAATGATTTAAATTCTGGTCTTGACTCATACACTGAATTCATTTTCATTATATTAGAACTGGTAACTACCGCTGTCTTTATATTATTCTCCTTAAGATCCTTGATAAAATCAATAAATCCGTCTACATACTCGAACTTCATTGTATGCTCAAATTCATCGAGTCGCTTTACTATTTCAGACTGTTCTTTCTCCATTCCAGCAAAATACTTATCAAATATTTGCACAAGAGTTTGTCCTTTGATGGTATATTCCAATCCTGGTTTATCCGGATGATATAAACGGCACTGACTGCCCCAGAAAATAGTATACTGGTCCTCTGTATTAAAGACAACACCATCTAAATCAAAAAGTGCTGCACGAATCTGTTTACTTGCCATAACTAATATAATTTTACGGCTGCAAAATTAATCAATTTATAAAATAAAACAGAAATTATTTGTGGTTTTCCTTGGTTTGATTTAATTTTGCAATTAAATAGTGATAAAATGAGAAGATTAATAATTTCCTTATGCTTTGTTTTTTCCGTATTATCAATGATTTGTTCATGCGGAGGCACATCTAGTTCCAATAAGAGTGGAACGGACAGCATCATGTTTGACAGTATCAAAATGGATTCTACCGTATTTCTTACAGAAGATACGGCAGGTCCACGATGCCATATCAGTTTATGTCTCACTTATGCAAAAGGGAAAAACGCTGAATATATAAACGATTCTATTATAAGATCTGGAGTATTGTGTCCTGACTACTTTTCTATAACACCACAGAAAATATCTGTACCTGAAGCTGCAGATTCTTTTATGACAAGGTATCTGAATGATTATAAGGTTGATTATGGTAGTTTATATAAAGCAGACAAAACTCATGGCAGTTCATACAATTGTGAATATATTGTCAAAACATATGTCAGCCAAGAGGCTGAAGATTACTATACCTATATAGCAAACATTTATAGTTATGGTGGCGGTGCTCATGGGAGTTCTGTTATAATAACAAAGAACATAGATAAAAAAAGCGGTAAAATTGTTTCATTAAAAGACCTTTTTGTACCTGGTTATGAAATTGAGCTGAATGATTTGATTGTAAAAAATCTATGTAAGACATATAATGTGAAAAATTTGAATGAACTTAACGAAAAAAGCATCTTTATGGGTATAGATGTTTACCCTTCAGATAATTTTATAATTAATGATGATGGAATAACTTTCATTTATTCGCCTGACGAAATTGCATATCATGCAGCAGGAGAAATTAGAGTTGATATTAGTAATTCTGAATTGGAAAATCTTTTTAAGAAGAAATAATGCCTAATGGAGACAATATTAAAATATTTCAGCAAACTTACAGATGCTCAAAAGCAGCAGTTTGAAGCATTGTATGATTTATATCACGACTGGAACAATAAAATAAATGTTATATCAAGAAAAGACATTGATTCTTTATATGAACATCATGTTTTACATTCCCTGGCAATAGCTAATGCGATAAAATTCAGACCTGGAACAAAAGTATTAGATTTTGGTACCGGAGGCGGATTTCCTGGTATTCCTCTTGCAATAATGTTTCCTGAAACTCAATTCAAACTAATAGACGGTACAGGGAAAAAAATATTGGTTGTAAATGAAGTCTCAAAAGCTATCGGGCTGAAGAACTGCGAAGCTGAACAAATAAGAGGTGAAAACGAGCAGGGTAAATATGATTTTGTCGTTAGCAGGGCTGTTATGCAATTGCCTGATTTAATACGCATAATAAAGAAAAATATAAGTAATAATCAGCGTAATTCTATGCCCAATGGCATATTCTGCCTCAAAGGAGGAGACGTCTCTAATGAGATAAGCAAGTTTAAGCATATTGCAGAAGTTACAGATATAAGCAAAATGTTTAATGAAGAATGGTTTAAGAATAAATATCTTATTTACGTTCCACTTTAAGTTATATTAAATGCAATGCTGAACATACAAAGAATCGTATGTAACATGTTTCAAGAAAACTGTTACATTGTAAGCGATGACACCAAAGAATGTGTTATCATTGATTGTGGTGCTTTTTATGAAGAAGAGAAAAAGGAAATTACAAATTATATAAGAGACAACCAACTCATTCCAAAACATCTGCTTTGTACACATGCACATATTGATCATAATTTTGGGAATTATGCTATATATAAAGAATTTGGGCTTAAACCGGAAGTATGCATTAATGATAAAATATTGATTCATAAATTAAAAGAACAAGCCTATACTTTTATCGGATTAACTTACAACGAAGAAATCCCTGAAGTTGAAAAATATTTAAAAGAAGCAGATACAATTTCATTTGGTACACATTGTTTCAGCATACTGCAAACCCCAGGCCATACGCCCGGTTCCGTATTGTTTTATTGTAAAGATGAATCTATAGCATTTTCTGGAGATACCTTATTTAGAATGAGTATAGGCAGGACAGACTTTGAATTTGGTAGTTATAATGAAATAATAAATAGTTTAAAGAAAATTGCCTCGTCTCTCCCTGCAGAAACAATAATACTTCCTGGGCATGGCGACAAGACAACACTCAAAGACGAGATAACATATAACCCATATTTTAAATAAATATTTAAACAACGTAATGACAATTAAACCGGAAAAGATTATATTAGGCATAGACCCCGGAACAAATATAATGGGATATGGGTTGCTCAAAGTTAATTGCAACAAAGCTTCTATGATGGCTATGGGCGTCATAGATATGAGAAAAATTCATGACCCATATCTAAGACTAGGACGCATCTTCGACCGAGTGAGTAGTCTTATAAAAGAATTTTTACCTGACGAAATGGCGATTGAAGCACCTTTTTTCGGTAAAAACATACAATCGATGCTCAAACTTGGCAGAGCACAAGGAGTTGCTATTGCAGCAGCGATACACTACGATATTCCAATACACGAATATGCCCCATTAAAAATTAAAATGGCAATAACAGGACAGGGGCTTGCCTCAAAAGAACAAGTTGCTGGTATGCTCAAACGTTTATTAAATATAAAAGAAGAAGAATTGACCCCATTTATGGATGCAACAGATGCATTGGCTGCTGCATATTGTCATTTCCTGCAGTCTAACGCCCCAACTACAAGCCATACATATAGAAGTTGGAAAGATTTTATAAACAAGAATAAAGAAAAAATACATGCCTAAAAGAAGAGATTTACTTTTCTCATAAGCAAATATAATAAAAGAAATAGTAAACACACGTTTTAATTCAGTAAACCACATTTGTCCTTTTTAGAAAGAAGATTAAACTGCTTATCAATGTCGATAAATTAAGATTCTAACAATTCTATAACAATATCAGTGGTAAGCTTTTTCTAATTCGCATCTCAAAATCAATAATCTATTTCAGCCGATATTTCAACATGCAGATTATCATAGTTGCAATAATACTCATCTCCGGTATCGTATATATTGGTATAAAAATATATCGAACATTTACCCACAATAATGGTCCATGTACAGGATGTCCTCTTAGTGATGCATGTTCAAAAGGAAAAAAGAAAGACAATTGTAAATCATCCGAAAATCAAATAACATAAAATATTAGACTATAATTTTAAGTTTTAATTCAAGAAAAACATTATATATAATTTCGATGGTATATGGAATAATTGAAATTATGCAATAAATTATATCCTAACAAAACGATACCGCACACGTTTTTTATTATAAAATAGATAGTATCTTAATGATAGCAAAATTGAGACTTGCCACAAATTAAATGACAAGTCTCAATCCTTTGTTCATCATAATATAATTGTCAAATATTATTTTTCAGTATCAGGAGTCTTCGAGGCGACCCTTTTTGTTGATGTTCTCTTTGCTGCTGGTTTTGCAGATTTTGCCTTTTCCATCTTCACCTTTAATTTTTCTTCAGCAGCCTGCATCTTTTCAACTTTGGCTTTTAGGCGTACAATTTCTTTATCCTTCATTTCGATTTCATCACCTTGATTCTTTATGGTTGTAAGTAAAGAATTAAGTTCTTCATTGTCAATCTCCTCTGGATAAAGTGTATTTACACGATTCATGAAATCACCTAATATATTCATGTAATTTGTAAAGGCATCAAAAGGAGAACTGTAGATACCTCTATCTAAACCAACATTTGATGGTTTGGTTGTCATAAATCGGAAATTATTGCTTGCCTGTAAGTAATCCCAATCCTGGTTAATGCGCGGATCATTTGCAATCCTGACACGATCTGCAACACTATATAATTTGTTGAATGCTTCTCTTTGCATCGGATTTCCGAGCCAGCAACTTACGTCACGCTCCTCGTCTACCCAAGATAAAGTGTCGGGAACATCCAAATCGCCAACACTATTCATCTTTAAACAAATTTCTGTCGGTGTAGAGAAATTGATGCCTCTAGCTTTTGCACATGCCGGCAATGCTTTTATAAACTCAAGTATATTTGAAGATAATGGTTGAGCAATTCCTATAGCAGAAAGCTCCATAAAAATATTAATTATTTGTTCATTTTCCGGAAGAGATGCAATTCGGTCCATATAATTGTCAGCAAACAAAGGATATCCATCCCATTCACTGTTATTAAAACGTAAACTTACATCATCACTAAGTTCAATATCTCTTAATAACAGTTTAAGATTTGGAGCCATCGGACAATTATAAACATAATGTGGAGACTTCCATCCCAAAACATGTTTTGCACCTTCTGTAAGCATTCCCTTGAATCCCATCGCTGCTGCTTGTGCACCAATAGAATCTGTATAAATCAGAGAAGAGTTACGCAACACAGTAGGTTTCTTACCAAAATATTCCTGCATTTTTGCAGCTTGTTTCTTAACATCATCTGCAAATGTCTCTTCGTTGACAAGAGAAGACAAACCATGTGAATATGGTTCTGCGAGAAATTCTACACACCCAGTGTCATTTAATTCTTGCAATTTGGTTATTACCTGAGGAGCATGCATCTCCAACTGCTCTAAACCTACGCCAGAAATAGAAAATGCAAGTTTAAAATATTTTCCATTATCACGAATCATTTCTTGAAATGCATTTAATGCAGGCATATATGAGCGCTCCGCGATATCACTTATACTACGCTCATTTTCAAAATCATCATAATAATAATGGTCAGTTCCTATATCAAAGAAACGATAACGTTTTAAATGAATAATTTGATGTATTTCAAAATATAGGCATATTGTTTTCATAGCAAAAGTCTTTTTTATTTGTATTTGTCTTAAATATTATTTGTTGTATATGATTATCTGTACCCTAAAGTACGTTCATAAAGTTCACGTATCCATAAACCAACTTTCTCCCACGTAATTTCGTCAACTTCACGCTTACCCTCACTTTGCAGATATTTAAACAGGCTTTCATTGTGGCAGATTGAATAAATTGAATCTGCAAGTGCATGGATATCCCAATAATCAACTTTAATACAATTGGTCAGTATTTCAGCACATCCACTTTGCTTTGATATAATAGTTGGAGTACCGCATTGCATAGCCTCCAGCGGAGATATTCCAAACGGTTCACTAACAGACGGCATTACATATACATCAGAATCCTTAAGGCATTCATAAACTTGCTTGCCACGCATAAAACCAGGAAAATGGAAACGGTCAGCAATACCACGTTCAGCTGCAAGATATATCATTGCATCCAACATGTCACCACTTCCAGCCATGCAAAAACGCACATTTCTTGTACGATGTAATACCATATTTGCAGCTTCAACAAAATACTCAGGTCCTTTTTGCATTGTTATTCGTCCCAAGAAAGTCACAACTTTTTCCTTATTCGTATGATCTGGACGCGGGATATCTTGTAATTCCTGACGCAATGGATATACAGCATTATGTACAGTAAAGCATTTACGTGGGTCTTGATGATACTGATTAATCACAGTTTGACGTGTGAGTTCACTAACACACATTATACAATCAGCATTATCCATACCATCTTTCTCTATAGAATAAACAGTAGGATTCACCTTGCCACGGCTACGGTCAAAATCCGTTGCATGAACATGTATACACAAAGGCTTTCCACTAATCTTTTTTGCATGTATTCCAGCCGGATATGTAAGCCAATCATGTGCATGTATAATATCAAACTCCTGTTGACGTGCAACGACGCCAGCAACAATTGAATAATTGTTTATTTCACTATGAAGATTGTCTTGATATTTACCGGAAAATTCAATACAACCAAGGTCATTTACCAACATGTAATTGAAATCAGCATATATGTGATCCCGCATTTTGTAGTACAAATCCGGATCCATTATATTACCGACACGTTCTTTCACATAATCATAATTTACATCACGATAAACTACAGGAACGGCATTCATTGCAATAACATTCAAGAAACTGCGATCTTCATCACCCCATGGTTTAGGAAGACAAAATGTTATTTCAACGTCTCCCTGAGCAGCCAAACCTTTAGTTATACCATAACTTGCAGTTCCAAGACCTCCCAAAATATGAGGAGGATATTCCCAACCAAACATTAAAACTTTCATTATAGTCCCTCCTCGATTATTTTACATATGAATATTTTTCCAAAAGATTTAAAGTACGAAGAATTTCAGCGACATTCATAGCATAAGATATCGCTCCTCTAGCCTTGAATGGCGGATTACCATCGAATAGTTCCGGAATAGTTCCTAGACAATTAATAATCATCTCATCCTCGTATCCAACCATCTGCCTTTCAATAAAACTTAATCTTGTACGTTTATATAGCTTTAAACAAGCCTCCATATAGAATCCGCCAAGCCAAGGCCATGCTGTACCCTGATAATAAGAGTAATCACGATTTGCTCCTGAACATACAGGACTATAACCTCCGCTCTTAGGTGAAAGCGAACGTAATCCTTTAGGAGTTAACAATTCACGTGTACAAATATCCAAAACACTTTTCTTCTGTTCTGGTGATAAAGGAGAATAATCAAAAGCAACCGGGAATATCATGTTCGGGCGCACACTCCAATCCATCATATTGCCATCCACATAATCAAACAGATATCCATAATCATTCAAGAATGTCCTTACGAATGATTGTTTACATGATTCTGCCAAGTCTTCCCATTGGTTAGCTTTTGTCTCATTGTTATTCTGCTTTGCTAATTTAGCTCCAAACTTAAGTGCATTAAACCATAGAGCATTAAATTCTACGATATAACCAGATCTTGGTACAACCGGCTTACCATTAACAATAGAATTCATCCATGTTATCGGCTTATCATGGCCATTTGCATAAAGAAGACCATTAGTGTCGAGACGCAAATTTGGATGTTTGCCGTCTATGATATAACATATAATATCACTTATCAACTTACCATACATGCTTATGCATTTTTCGTCACCGGCAGACTTTGCATATTGCTGTATAGCCCAAATTGCCCATAACATAACATCCGGCTGATTTATCTCCGTGATTTTAACTGTAAGTGGCTTGTTTTGCATAAACTCTCTCAACCCCTTTTCTGCCGTTTTCATAACAAGTTCAAAATAATCTTGCTCGTCTATTGAAAGGGTTAGTCCTGGAAGAGATATAAATGTATCACGAGCTCGGCATTTAAACCACGGATATCCAGCAAGAAGATACCTCTCTGTCTTATTGGCACTATTATGAAACTGATGGGCCGCATTCACTAAACAATGGAAAAAATTGTCACGCGGAGAACGGTCATCTACTTCTTTGTCAAAAAGGTGCTTCATTGTACTTGTTTTAATTTCAGAAGTTGAAGCTGCAAATACAATACTTTCACCTTTCTTTATGTTCATCTCAAAATACCCGGGGACATATAGGTCTTCAACATAAGAATAGCCGCGTTCTTGCTCTTTCGGGTATTCGATACCACGATACCAATCAGGGACAAAAACAAATTCATTTGCCTTGCTAAACTGCATATAGAGATCAGGATAACCTGCATACATACAAGTTTTAATACCATTGTCAACCATCTGAAAGTCGCGGCTAGCTGTATTGTTCTCATGCGTGCATTGGTTAACACTTCTAAATGCCATGAAAGGCTTGAATCTTAAGGTTGTTTCACTATGTGCATCCAACAATGTATAACGTATCAATATACGATGCTCGTAATGCTGAAAAACAACTTCTTTTTTCAAGAGAACTCCTCCAACACGATAAATTGTTGTAGGCACTTTTTCACAATAAAATTCACGAATGTATTTATGCCCTTTTGGACTAAAGTTATTACCTTGATACTTATGCAGTCCTAAATTGAACTCAGCACCATGCTGAACCACAGTAACGTCTAACGATGAAAGCAAAACATGATTATCATCATCTAGTTCCGGAACAGGAACAACAAGTAAACCATGATACTTACGAGTGTTACAATCCACAATTGTAGAACATGAATAAGCCCCTGAACGGTTTGTACGCAACAACTCTCTTGAAAGAGATTCTTCAAGATTAGTCATAAGAGCTTTTTCGAATCGAAGATAACTCATAGTTGTATATATATAAGATTTAAAGTTTGCATTTCTTAAATCATTTTGAGACCAATTGATCCTATCATCTCAAAAGACAGTTCAAAAGTACTAAAATTATTTTTAAAACAAGAACAAATTCTATTTTTTTTAATTGAATAAGCCTACTTATAAACAATTTATCATTAAGGATTCTATTTTATAGGCGTATTCTAATAAAATCCATCTGTGATTAACAGATTTCACGTCAACTTTACTTTCAAAATTGAGCAAAGTTTTTAAATATAAAAATAATTTTATGTACCATTTAAATATATATACTACGGAGATATAAACCGCATCTTATATACATAAAACTACACTATTTAAAAAAACTTCTTTACAGAAGATTGTCTTCACAAGGGCTGCATTATATATTTGAAAATATTTTTCTTACAAATATTTTCAAAACTTATTAAATTAGCAGACCTCAAGAGCTTATAATACCACAAATATTTAAAATGTCTTTTATTTCTACCCATTTTAGATAGAAATAAAAGACATTTAACCTAATACTATATTAGAACGTACTCGACTTAATGTTTCGGGAGTCATCTGCAAATAGCTTGCAATATAAACCAATGGGGCACGAAGTGTTACTTGCGTAGCCAGTTTACACATTTTGCGATATCTGTCTTGCGCAGTTTCAAACCTAAGTAAATCTGCATGTATCTGTGAGAGGATTAATGACTCCTCCAATATTTTCCTGTACAATATTTGTATATTCACATTATGCAGAGCAACTTCCTCCAAACGCGCTTTTGGTAAAGCATATATCAATACAGGCTCCAAAGCCTCCACCTGCAGACTCGTAGGTTCTTCTTTAAAAAGGCTTTCTATACACATAACGATATTGCCCTCAACAGCCATATGCTCTGTAACTTCTTTACCTTTTTTAAAATAGAATTGCCTGACAAGCCCCTTCTCTATATAGTAAATGTGCTTACATATCTCGCCCTCACTTAGAATCATCTGCCCCTTTGCAAATTTCATCGGCACAAGGATATTCTCCAATATGTCTAGCTCATCATGAGTCATCGTACTATATTTACGCGCAAGCTCACGTGCTATGTCCCGTGTTGTTTTCAATACTTCCTTCATTGTGTCCTCCTTCTTCTTGATTAAGATTAATCCAATTTCAATACTGCAAGAAAAGCCTTCTGGGGTACTTCTACATTACCGATTTGCTTCATTCTCTTCTTTCCTTTCTTCTGCTTTTCAAGAAGTTTACGCTTACGGCTGACATCTCCTCCATAACACTTTGCTGTTACGTCTTTTCTGACACATTTAATTGTTTCTCTTGCTATTATTTTTGCTCCGATAGCAGCCTGAATTGCAATATCAAATTGCTGACGCGGAATCAGCTCCTTCAACTTTTCACACATACGTCGCCCAAAGGTTGCAGCATTATCCTGATGAGTTAAAGTAGACAATGCGTCTACAGGCTCACCATTCAACAATATGTCAAGTTTGGCAAGTTTTGAAGGACGGAAACAGTCAACATGATAATCAAAAGACGCATAACCCTTTGATACACTTTTTAATTTATCATAAAAGTCAATGACGATTTCGCCCAAAGGAATCATAAAATGAAGTTCAACTCTATTGCCACTAACATATTCTTGATTTATGAGCTCACCTCGCTTGTCAAGACACAATTTCATTATCGGGCCAATGAAATTAGAACTTGTTATTATTGAGGCTCTGATATATGGTTCCTCTATATGGTCTATCAATGTGCTGTCAGGTAGTCCTGACGGATTATGTACTTCTTTAACATTGCCGTGCTTATCATAAACCATATATGAAACGTTCGGCACTGTTGTTATCACGTCCATATCAAACTCACGGTCAAGACGCTCCTGAACTATCTCCATATGAAGAAGTCCCAAGAAGCCGCATCTGAAGCCGAAGCCTAACGCTACAGACGATTCCGGTGAGAAAGTCAAAGACGCATCATTAAGCTGCAACTTCTCTAATGATGCTCTCAAATTTTCATAATCCGACGGGTCTATAGGATAAACGCCAGCAAACACCATTGGTTTCACTTCCTGGAATCCAGAGATAGCTTTCTCACATGGACGTGCCACATGCGTAATAGTATCACCGACCTTAACCTCCTTACTGTCTTTTATACCGCTGATAATGTATCCGACATCTCCAGTTGACAGCCTTTGTCGCGGAATCATATCCATTTTTAATACGCCAACTTCGTCAGCAGTATACTCCATTCCGGTATTGTAAAACTTAACTTTATCACCTTTTGCTATACTGCCATTTTCAATCTTGAAATAAGCAATAATTCCCCTGAAAGAATTGAATACAGAATCAAAAATAAGAGCCTGTAGAGGGGCATCAGGATTACCTGACGGATGATGAATACGTTCTACAACTGCATTAAGAATTTCCGGAATACCTTCACCGGTTTTTCCTGACGCACGAATTATTTCCGTTCTGTCACAACCCAACAAGTCTACAATTTCATCTTCAACTTCGTCGGGCATAGCAGAAGGCATATCTATTTTGTTTATAACAGGAATAATTTCCAAATCATGCTCTAACGCCATGTAAAGGTTACTGATAGTTTGAGCCTGAACACCCTGAGTTGCATCAACAACCAGCAAGGCTCCTTCACATGCAGCTATACTACGTGAAACTTCATAAGAGAAATCGACATGCCCCGGAGTGTCAATAAGATTAAGTATGTATTTTTCTCCGTTCAACTCATACTCCATTTGTATTGCATGGCTTTTGATTGTTATTCCACGTTCACGCTCCAAATCCATATCATCAAGCATCTGACCTTCTGTTATCTGAATGGTTTTTGTATACTCAAGAAGTCGGTCAGCTATAGTTGATTTTCCGTGGTCAATATGTGCGATTATACAGAAGTTTCTTATTTCGTTCATCAGTAATTTATTTTTGGAACGCAAATATACAAAAAAATGCATTTCGTTCCTAATAAATTAGCCGTTTTTATGAATAAAATAAAAAAAACAATATACATTGGTTCTTATCAAAAGATATTAATTACTTTTGCAAACAAAATAAAGAGGATTTATGAAAAAGTATTTGTTTATTCCATTTGTTGCCGTCTTTCTGGCCTCATGCCATGAAAGCCTCGAGGAAAGGGCCGAGCGTGAAGCCAAAGAGTTTACCAAAAAGAATTGTCCCATGAAAGTATCTGAATATGTCACAAACGATAGTATGACATACGAAAAAGACTCCCGCACGATACACTATTATTACTCAATAAAGGGCAAGGCTGATACAACTGCATTAGACAAGAAGCAGGCGAAAGCAGAACTTATAAAAGGAATAAAAGATGCAACAGGAATACGCAACTATAAAGAAAATGGTTTCAACTTTGCATACACTTACTATTCAACGAAGAACAAAGGCCAAATACTATTGGATGTAAAAATAACTCCAAAAGAATACAATACCAAATAGAATCAAACCTGATATATAATTTTGCCGTTAACCCAAGTTCTAAGTACATTTGGATTAACGGCAAAAAAATTGACTATTTTTTACTTATAAAGTTCATCAATAGCCCTACAAAGCTGATCAGGACAACTTGTCGCCTTATAACCACAACGTATTCCGTCTAACCGGGCTTTAACATCGTTGACATTCATCCCTCTTACCAAGGAACATATTCCCTGTAAGTTTCCGTTGCAGCCGCCTTCAAAGCTAACGTCTACTATGCAGTCATTATCATCAACCTTTAGATTAATCATCTGGCTGCAAGTGCCTGAAGTCTTATAAGATATACTTTTCATTATTACAAAAAGTCAAGGAATGATTATTCCGGTTTCATGTTTGTATAAACGTTCTGAACATCGTCATCATCCTCAAGCAGCTCAACCATCTTATCGATAGTTTCACGCTCTTCCGGTGTAACGTCTTTCAGGTCGTTAGGTATGCGTGTAAACTCAGCACCGGTAACTTCAAAGCCGTTCTCTTCAAGGTGTTTCTGAATTTCACCGAAACATTTCGGATCGCCATAGATGGTTATTTCACCAGATTCCTCATCTGTGTCGTATTCGTCATCAACACCATAATCGATAAGATCAAGTATCAGCTCATCCATTTCAACACCATCCTTTTTCTTGAATGTGAACACACATTTATGATCAAAAAGGAAAGACAGACTTCCCATTGTGCCGAGGTTGCCGCTGAATTTATTAAATATAGCTCTTACGTTTCCTACCGTACGTGTTGTGTTATCTGTGGCAGCATCAACAAATATGGCTATTCCGTGAGGACCATATCCCTCATATGTAACCTCCTTATAATCACTCTGATCCTTACCCATAGCGTTTTTGATTGCACGCTTAACATTCTCAAGCGGCATATTCTCACGCTTAGCGTTAAGAATGATAGAACGAAGATGAGGATTGTTGTCCGGATCCGGTCCACCTGCTTTCACAGCTATAGCTATCTGCTTACCAATTTTTGTAAATGTTCTGGCCATGTGGCCCCATCTCTTTAATTTCGTAGCTTTACGATACTCAAACGCTCTTCCCATTATATCTATATTTTAATATTCAACAAAAGTTTTATCTAAGTTCGGCTTTAAGCTCTTTCTTCAAGTTAGCTATAATCTTTGTCATTATAGCATCTATCTGCTTGTCGTTCAAAGTCTTGCTTTCATCTTGCAGGATAAAGTTGACGGCATAGCTCTTTTTGCCTTCCGGAAGATTCTTACCTTCATAAACATCGAAAAGGTCAACTTCCTTAAGGAATTTCTTTTCTGACTGATATGCAATACGCTCAATTGCCTCAAACTTTACATCTTTATCGAGCAACAAAGCCAGGTCACGGCTCACAGCAGGATATTTGCTTATCTCGCGGAAGCTTATTGTCGATTTTCTTACAGCCTTTGTAACAGCAGTCCAATTGATATCTGCATAATAAACCTCGTTCTCTATGCCCATAGCCTTTTGCAGCTTCTTGCATATAATGCCTAACTCTGCCAGAAGTTTGCCTCCACGATTCATGACAGAAAGTCCCTTATGGTAAATATTATTAGAACTCTCCTTGAAAACAACGCTTCCCAATGGCAAACCAATACGGCGGAATATATTCAGCACATGAGCTTTAAGTTCAAAGAACGAAGAATCTTCATCTGCATGAATCCAGCTTCCTGACACTCGCTTACCTGTTATCCATAGTCCAAGATGTGTTTCTTCCTTATAAGCCTGCATTGGATTGTCATTGTTCTTCTTTTCGGGAGAATAATGATAAACATTGCCGAACTCAAAGAATTTAAGATCAGGATTCTTTCTGTTTGCATTGTATGCTATGCTCTCCAAACCGCCGAAAAGCAATGTTCCCCTTAAAACATTCAGGTCAGAACTCAACGGATTCATAATCTTAACAAGATTTTCCTGACTATAGCAATTAAGGTCTGTATAATATGCAGCCTTTGTCAGAGAATTGTTAAGAATCTCGTTAAAACCATCACCTACAAGCTGTTCGCCTATAAGGTTTTCAAGCTTATGCTTGTTGTCTTCATCGCCCTTAATAACCAATGAGCTTTTAAGCTGTGTAGAGATTTCCACATTATTATAACCATATATTCGGAGAATGTCCTCTACGACGTCACATGGACGCTGAACATCAACACGATATGGCGGCACGCACAGTTCAAGACCTTCAGAAGTTTCGCTTTCTATCCTCATTTCAAGGCTTGTAACAATGCTTTTAACCGTTTCTGCAGGTATTTCCTTTCCCACAAGGCTATTGACATAGTCATATTTCAATGACACCTTGAAGTCCTGTATTGGCTCCGGATAAACGTCCTTTATCTCCATTGAAACCCTACCACCGGCAAGTTCCTTACACATTATGGCGGCCTGTTTCAAAGCATAAATTACTCCATTGGGATCAATACCACGTTCAAATCTGAACGACGCATCGGTGCTAAGTCCATGACGGCGCGCGCTCTTTCTAATCCATGTAGGATGGAAATATGCACTCTCAAGAACTACATTTGTGGTTGAATCATATGTACCACTACCCTTTCCACCAAACACACCGGCTATACACATGGCATCTTCCTCATTGCATATCGCGAGGTCATGATTGCTCAGCTTGTGCTCCTCGCCATCCAGCGTAACAAATGGCGTGCCTTCCGGCATTGTCTTAACGACAATATGATGTCCTTTAACCATGTCCGCATCAAAGCAGTGCAGCGGCTGTCCATAGGCCATCATGATGTAGTTTGTAATGTCAACTATATTATTTATCGGTCTCAGGCCAATTGTGCGTAATTTATTCTGAAGCCACTCAGGACTTTCCTTTACGTCACATCCTGTAATACTTACACATGCATAACGCTTGCAGGCCTCGTTGTTTTCAATGGTTACTTCTACAGGCAAATCTTCATTGTCAACACAGAATGCTTCACAATCAGGACGATGAAGTGATGTTTTGTATCCATTTTGCACGAGCCAAGCGTACAAATCACGCGCTACGCCCCAGTGAGAAAGGGCATCTGCCCTGTTGGCTGTTATATCTACTTCTATCAGCCAGTCGCTTTCCAGATTATAATATTCTGCAGCAGGCATACCGACCTTGGTATCTTCAGGCAAAACTATTATGCCGTTATGATCTGTGCCAACGCCTATTTCGTCTTCAGCACAAATCATTCCAAAGCTTTCTACTCCGCGTAATTTTGACTTTTTAATGACAAATTCCTTGTCACCATCATACAACACGCATCCTAAGTCTGCAACAATAACTTTCTGACCGGCAGCAACATTTGGTGCGCCACAAACAATTTGCGACGGAGTCTCACGACCCAAGTCAACGGTCGTAACATGCAGATGATCAGAATTTGGATGCATTTCACATGTAAGCACCTTGCCTACATACAGGCCTTTCAGGCCGCCTTTGATGCTTTGAACCTCCTCAAGAGCATCAACTTCAAGACCTTCTGACGTAAGTGCGTCACACACTTCTTGTGGAGTCAGGTCGAAATCGACATACTCTTTGAGCCACTTATAAGATATATTCATTGAAATTAGTTTTATACTTTCCTTTAATCGGACGCAAAAGTACTAATTTTAAATCATTTATACAAACGTTTCAAATAAAAACTGACTTATGTATTACCTGATATTCCATGCAAATAAAAACATAACAATAGACCGGCAAACATTCCACATGCCAAGTAAACGTATATTAACCTAATGTCAGTTAAATTATCGCATTTGTGTTAAATTCAAGCCTTATATTTCATATATATTTCCAATATTGGCTATAGTTTTCTGCGAAACAGACACAAAAACAGCACCGATATAACAACCTGAATATCAAGCACTTAAAATACCGCTTAGAGAATACATAAAAAACGCACCTATAATATACCGCCTTTTACCGGCTAATTAAGCATGTTTCATAACACAAATCAATGTGTTTTGACTTATAAGACAATATGTTTTTGTGTAGAAATAATCATAAATCAATGATAACATCCCTACTAAAAACAGGAAAACCGAACAGAAACCACCCTATCGGTATTACTTATCGAACAAAAGCAAAGCTAGAGTACACGCGACAAAAGTGTTAACGCAAATCCGCCGAAAGTTAATTTTTGCATACAGCAATGTTAACCAGCCTTAAACCCGCTAAAAACGACATTGTTTGATTAAGACACAAAATGCAAATTATATAACACTACCATTCGCCTAAATACAGATTATTATATACAATAAAAATACTTATTAAGCAATCTGTAATGTTGCAAATTTGCAAATTAAACATTAATTTTGCAATTATGAATACTAGTTTTGACAGCAGCAATAGTCCCTTAGTAAGTTTTATTATTACATGCAGAAACCTGCCTGTAAAACAAATAACTGAATGCCTAGACAGCATCACAGGCCTATCGCTTAGAACACAAGAGAAAGAAATAATCGTTATCGACGACGGTTCTGATGTTTCGATAATTGACTGTTTAGAAAAATATCGCGATGAAATAATATATGTCAGACAGAAAAAGAACGGCGTCAGTTCAGCAAGAAACCTTGGCTTAAGAATGGCCTCTGGTAACTTTATACAATTTATAAATGGTGAAGACAAACTAATCCCTGATGCATACGAACATTGTTTGGATATAGTCAGATATAACGTACCCGATATTGTACTGTTCAACTCCTCCGGTAAAAAGAAGGAAACATCATCTTTTTACATACCAGAGCCTATGGATGGTGCCCACTATATGCGTCATAACAATCTTCATGCCACGGCATGGGGTTATATATTTAACCGAAAAATATTGTTGGACTTACGTTTCAACCCAAGCTTATTGAATACGGATGAAGAATTCACCCCACAATTGTTTCTACGTGCTGAAAAAGTTTACAGCACAGACATTGTCGCCTATTCATACAAGAAACGACCATCTGATTCGATAAAGGATAAAGATCCCCGACTTATACTAAAACGCCTGAATGACATAGAACACATTATATTTCATTTGAAAGAACTATCAGAACAATTGCCAATCGCAGACAGCCAGGCATTACAAAGACGTGTATCACAACTTACGATTGATTACATCTTCAGCATTATAAGGCTTACACGTTCTTCTAAACAGCTTAGCTCACGCTTGAAACGCCTTGAAGATTGCGGCCTGTTCCCATTGCCGGATAAAAGATATAGTCGCAGTTACACTATATTAAGAAAACTGACAAAAAACAGAATGCTGCGGAAATGCTTGTCTTTGGTTCTAAAATAAAGATTGGTCTCCATATATTTTTAATCATAAAAGCCCATTGAACGGAAGACTGTAACCAATTGTATAAAGATATAGAATAGTTCTTTTCATACAAAAGACATTCAATAACTGAACGTAATAAAACCGAAAAAGAATATTAAAATATTTCTCTTTCGGCTTTATTGCTAAGATACTAAGGCATAAACATTGCCCAATTATCCAAAATTATCATACATTATAGATTCTGGTTCAACTCCAAGACTGTCGAGCATCTTTACTACTGCATTACTCATCGGACCAGGACCACACATATAATATTCAATATCCTCAGGAGAGTCGACAAACTTAAGATAAGTATCATACATTACCTGATGTACAAATCCTGGCGTATATTTTACACCGGCCTTATCTGCCTCCGGATCCGGTCTATCCAATGCCAGATGGAAATGGAAATTATCAAACTCCTTCTCTAATTCCAAGAAATCATTAAGATAGAACACTTCTGCAAGCGACCTTGCTCCGTAAAAATAATGAAGTTCACGATCTCTAACATTCAACGTTTTCGTCATATGCATTATCTGTGAACGCAAAGGAGCCATACCAGCTCCACCGCCAACCCAAATCATTTCTTTCTTGCTGTTGAAAATAGGATGGAAATCTCCATAAGGTCCGCTCATTATTACCTTATCACCAGGTTTACGGCTAAAAATATAAGATGACGCTATTCCTGTAGGAACATCCTGAAAGCCGACCTGAGGCCTTGGTTTGAAAGGAGGCGTGGCAATACGGACTGTAAGCATGATTCTGTCGCCTTCTGCAGGATAGTTTGCCATTGAATATGCCCTAATTGTTGGTTCAGGATTATTTGCCTTTAGCGAGAATATATTAAACTTCTCCCACATAGGAAGAAATTTTTCCCCTATGCTGTCTTTGTCAATATCCTTGTCATAATCAATACAATCATATGCAGGTATTTTAATTTGAGCATATGATCCTGGAACGAAGTCCATATGCTCGCCTTCAGGAAGGGCAACAATAAATTCTTTAATAAAAGAACTTACGTTTTTGTTGCTGATTACAGTACATTCCCACTCCTTTACGCCCAAAACACTTTCTGGAACTCTAATCTTTAAATTACCCTTCACCTTGCATTGACATCCAAGTCGCCAATGATCTTTTATTTGCTTACGTGTAAAGTGTGGTTTTTCTGAATCAAGAATTTCCCCACCTCCTTCAAGCACCTGAAGCCTGCATTGTCCGCAGCTAGACTTTCCACCACAGGCAGACGGAAGGTATATACCATTTTCTGTCAGTGTAGACATCAGCGACGCTCCTTGAGGCACCGATATAGTTGTCTTGTCATTTATATTGATACTGACATTGCCGCTTGGCGACAAATAGCGCTTTGCAATCAGCAAAATAGTAACGAGCAAAAGAATTATTATAAGAAATACTGCTATACTCGTAAAAATAAACTGTACCATATTAAATTTATATTTTAAATCCAGAAAAACACATCATTGCCATCGCCATGAGACCTACCGTTATAAATGTAATGCCTAGCCCTTGCAAGGGACGTGGCACATCACAATATTGCATTTTTTCTCTTATAGCTCCCATAGAAACAATTGCTAAGGTCCAGCCAATTCCGCTACCTGCCGCATATACCACAGCATCTACAACAGAACCGATATACTGAGAATTAGACGGATCGAGATTTATTCGCTGCTGCATAAATAAGGACGCTCCCATAATAGCACAGTTAACAGCTATCAAAGGTAAAAATATTCCTAAAGAAGAATATAAAGATGGTGAGAATCTTTCCACAACCATCTCCACAAGTTGTGTTATTCCAGCTATAACGGCAATAAATAGAATAAAGCTCAAATATGACAAATCAACGCCTTCCGCAAGACAGTCTGGTCCTAATACATAGACCTGCAACAAATAGTCAACAGGTACAGTGATAATAAGAACAAAAGTAACTGCCACACCAAGCCCTAATGAGGTCTTAACATTTTTTGAAACAGCTAGAAACGAACACATTCCAAGAAAGAATGCGAAAATCATATTGTCAACAAATATTGACCTGAAAAATAAACTTATAATGTGATCCATAACAAATATCTTATTCAAAACATTTAATCTTTTTCGGAAAAGAATGCCCTATGTATCCAAATAACACACCCCAGAAGTATCAATGCCATAGCCGGCATTGTCATCATACCGTTATTAATATAACCGGCATCATAGAAACTGTCAGGAATAATCTGTATTCCCAGCAAAGAACCTCTACCAAGAAACTCTCTCACAGCACCGACTATTACCAATATCATCGCATATCCAAGACCGTTTGACAAACCGTCTATAAAGCTTGGAATGGGTTTATTTATCATGGCAAAAGCCTCCAGACGTCCCATTAATATACAGTTTGTAATAATAAGACCGACATATACAGACAACTGCACACTTACGTCATATGCCACAGCCTTTAGAATCTGACTTACTATAGTTACTAATGCCGCAACAACTACAAGCTGGACTATAATTCTGATTCGGTTGGGTATTGTATGTCTTATAAGAGATATTATTACATTTGAGAAAGCCGTAATGATTGTTACAGCTAGTCCCATAACTATCGCAGGTTTCAATTGAGAAGTAACAGCCAAGGCTGAACAAATACCAAGGACCTGAACAAGTATAGGATTATCTACACTCAACGGCGTGGTGAAAATCTTTTTATTTTCTTTTGAAATTAACTTTCCCATAACACATTATTTTTTATTTGTCATTAAGAAAACTCATATATTTGCCTAAACAATCCTTTAGCATTAAGTCAACACCATTAGATGTCAATGTCGCTCCAGTTATGCCATCACATTGCGTGTGTTTGTCTTTAACGTCATTCTTTTTTACCACAGAAAGAGCTATACCGGAAACACCATCTTTTGTAAGTTTTTTACCGATAAACTGTTTTTGCCATTCTATATTATCTTTAATTTCTGCACCCAAGCCTGCCGTTTCACTTTCATGTGTGAAATATGCTCCGAAAACGGTGTTCTTGTCATAATCAATTGCTATATATCCGCTTATCGGTCCCCAAAGGCCCATTCCATATACGGGTATAACATATTTTGTTTCATTATTAATCTTGCAGACATACAAAGCAAGACGTCCAGCTTTGAAGTCTGCACTATTTAATTTAAATCCGGCCTGCTCTCCTCCTTTTGTTCCTTTTGTCAAAATCTGATTATCGGAGTTTATAACATCATCACTTTCTACAATACTTTTGTATTGTTCAGCTACCTCATTATCACTAAGCCCACGAATATTAAGTGCTGCCAATATCTGCTTTTTCTTATCTAATGCGACGTTTACGTCTTGTGCAGGCTTCAGATAACTTGAAATAAATGCAAGCAAAAAAGCAACAACAACAACAATTATCGCAGAATAAACGATGGTATAAATATTTGAATTAGTATTCAATATCTTTTTATCTTTTGCCATAATGCTATTAATTTAGATTTTTTGTGAAGTACGCTTAGCTCTCTTTGAAATATTGTGCTGAACAACACAATGATCAATAAGAGGCGCAAACATATTCATTAATAATATGGAGAGCATCATTCCCTCCGGATATCCTGGATTCATAATCCTTATTGCTATTGCAACAACGCCAATAAGAAATCCATAGATATATTTTCCGGTTTCAGTCCTTGCAGATGTAACAGGGTCAGTAGCCATAAACACAGCACCAAAGCAGAAGCCTCCAAGGAACAAATGTTCATACCATGTAATAGATGTCATACCTAATTCTTTAAAGACAAAGGCCATAAATGCCCCGCCAAAGAAGACACTTAACATTGTCTTCCAACTTGCGATGCCCGTAAACAATAGTATTAATGCTCCTATGCCTATAGCAATTACGCTTGTCTCACCAATAGAACCAGGTATTAAACCAACAATAAGCTCACGAAGGTCATATCCAATACTCATATTCTGTGCTGTCAGAGCTAAAGGTGTTGCTTGCGTAAATGTATCAGGCAAGACATTACCCAAACCAAATATTGTGTCATTTGCTATCCACACGCTGTCACCACTCATTTCTGTTGGATAAGAGAAAAATAAAAATGCACGTGCTCCCAACGCCACATTAAAGATATTCATACCTGTACCGCCAAAAATCTCCTTTATAAAGATTACAGAAAACGCGACAGCAATAGCTAATATCCACAGCGGGCAATTAATTGGTATAATTAAAGGTATTAATATTCCACTAACAAGATAACCTTCTTGAATTTCTTCTCCTTTCATCTGAGCCCAAATAAACTCGATGCCCAAGCCAACAATATAACTAACAAGAATTTTAGGCAAAACGGCGAGAAATCCATATATGAAGAGATCAAAAAAAGTTGCATCAGCCAACCGGCCAGCAGCCAAATAATTCTGATAACCGACATTATACATACCAAATAATAAAGCGGGCAGCAATGCTATCACGACAATGCTCATAATACGCTTTGAATCAATAGCGTCATGTATATTTGTCCCCGTCTTTGATGTGGAATTTGGAACATATAAAAATGTTTCTATACCTTCAAAAACACTACGAAAACAATGGAGCTTTCCATCATCCTCAAATAAAGGCTTTATTTTATCTAAATAATTTCTCAACATATTAAGTAATATTTAAGCATTCTCTTTACGCAACATATCCAACCCTCTTCTCACTATATCTTGAAGTTCCAGTTTTGAAGAATCAACAAATTCAGGCAAAGCAAAATCTTCAGGAGAGACTTCGTATATACCCAATGCTTCCATTTTGTCAATATCTCCAACAATTATTGCTTTTATAAGATATTCACCTAAAATATCCATGGGCAATACGCTGTCATACTCTCCACTCATTATCATATTTCTTCTGCCACCTTTTACTCTCGCATCTAATGTATATTCTTTATTCTTCGTCAACCAGCTAAAATAGCTTCTATTAACAGAATAGTCCTTGAAACGCGGCATAATCCATCCAAACAGTTCATTTGTATCATCACCTTCAGGAATCACAGTCAGTTCTGAAGCATGAGCATCTACAAAATCATTTAAAGAACACTTACGTCCTGTAAGTACATTGCCATTAATGATTCTGACATTTCTTTCGTGTGAAATTTTATCTTTCAATAAAGTTTCTATCTTCTGCCCTACCAAGACATCAGCATAACAAGGCTCATGCACTTCACTGCCAACAATAGCTATTGTGTGATGTAAGTCCACTTTACCTTTATTAAATAATCTTCCAATATAAATGACAGTAGTAGGATCTACGGTCCAAACAACATCTCCCTTATTCACAGGATTAATATGATTTATCTGAACGCCTACATTACCTGCCGGGCACGGACCATCAAATATGTTTACCTCAACATCCTTCACACGGCGCAAACTTTCAGAACACTGATTACGTCCAATGCCCAAATATGTCTTCGATATCCTTGATAAAGCAGTCAAACCCGTTTGAAAATCTATTTCATTACCTATCAGTTCATACTCAAAATCACAAGCAAGGGGTTTATCGCGTAATGCGCTAATAAATATTCCTTTTGGCAAAACATCTGGATTTGTAGATATCGCATAAGGTAATTGATTTATATAACCGAAAAGCCCAGCACGCAGCAATGAGTCGATTATTTCTTTCGAAGAGACATCATTAACATTTCTTACTCCAAAATCAACGTACTCCTGATTTTCGTCCAAACTAATAACAACCTGTAAAACCTTTCTTCTTTCACCTCGTACAATTGAAGAAACATTTCCACTGACAGGAGAAGAAAAACCCACTGATGGGAATTGCTTATTGACAAATAAGATTTCACCTGCTTTTACATGTTCACCTTCTTTTACAACAACTTTAGGCTGTATTCCGGGAAAAGAATCCGGGCAAAGCGCAATTTCTTTGCCAATATTGATTTTCATTTTTACTTTCTCGGCCTTGCCTTTAAGGTGAATGTCTAATCCTTTACGTAATTTAATAACTTTTGTCATAGTGTCAGTTAAAAGAACTGGATATTTTAATTTATTATGGCGCAAATCTACATAAAATCAACGTAAAAAACGAACAAAATTTAAGAAAAGTGTATTATTTACATGCGCAATAACTAATCTAAATAAATCAAAAATTAAAGTTTGTGCTATCCAAACAAATTAATCATACTCATAATACATCCAATGTAAATGTTGTTTACACCATTTTCCATATTTTATTCGTTTATTACAATGAATTCATGTATTTTTGTAGGAAATTTCGAAATGGCTATACCACTTTTGCCTTTAAACATTCATTAAATCATAACGAATATTGAAAACATTAAAGCATATTGTTAATGGGATATTATGGACTGCAATAATTGGATATTGGTCTATAATCATATTTATTCATATACCGTTTATACAAAATTGGTTCGGTACACGCATAAGTAATGCCCTATCAACAAAACTCAACACACATGTAAGCATTGGAAATGTTGACTTAGGTTTTCTAAATAGAATAATTATCGATGACGTTGAAATATATGATCAGACATCAAAAAAGATGATTTCTGCATCACGCCTTGCAGCAAAAATAGACTATTATCAACTAATTAAAAACGGATGTATATATATATCTTCTGCACAGATATTTGGATTTGACGGGAACTTTTACAAAAAGACTAACACTTCAAAACCAAATTACCAATTCGTATTAGATTCACTTTCATCTAAAGATAAAAATAAAAAATCAAATTTAAAGCTAAGTATTAATTCATTAATAATCCGACATGGCGCCATTCGTTATGATATCTATGACGCACCTTATACATCATCACATTTCAATCTCAAACACATCAAATTAAATGACATCAGCGCTCATATTATTATTCCATATTACACACAGGACAGCACCTACATTTCTGTAAAAAAATTATCCTTTAAAGAGTCTTCAGGCTTAGACCTGAGAAAGTTATCGTTTGATTTCTCTTTCAATAAGAAGTGCGCTAAGCTTCATAATTTCAACTTATCTTTACCAAACTCCAAAATTGAATCTGAATCACTATCTTTAGTTTACAAAACAATTAACGGCAAAATCGACAATAAGACCATCGCTTATTCAGGAGCCATAAATATCAATAGAATTAATTTTTCTGACCTAAAATGCCTTCTGCCTAGAATTAAACATAACATCACGCCTTTATCATTAAAAGCCACATTTACAGGAGCTTACAATAACATTAATATAGAAAGCTTTAATCTGCATTCTATAGATAAAGGATTAGTCTTTATTGGTAATGGCAAGCTAAAAAAAGATAAAAACGGTTTCATTTGGAATGCTAATATCAGAAAGATAGAAAGTTCTGCTGAATGGATTGCACATACTATCAAAGAAATAAATCCAAATACAAAATTACCTGATTTTATAAATAGTATAGGTAAAATCTACTATACCGGCAACACTAATGGACATGATAAATATATATCGATTAATGGTAATTTAAAAACTGACATAGGAAATATTTTAGTCAAATTAAGCAAAAATGTTAACGACATTTATGCCAATATTGATACAGATTATATTAATTTGGGCAAATTATTTCCCAATAAGCATTTTGGGCAAATCTCATCAAAAATAATAGTTAAATACAATAACATATCAAAAACAAATAAAAACATATATATTGATGGCATTTTTCCAAGATTTGAATATAATAATTACCAATACAAGAATATAATTGTAAAAGGATTATATGACAAAAATATATTTGATGGCCTTTTCAAATTGGATGACCCCAATGGGCAAATAAACATTGAGGGCAGACTATCAACAGATCTATCAAAAGAAACATCCATAATTGCATCTGTCAGAAATTTGAATTTGTCAAAACTTAATATTACAAATAAATGGAAAGATACAAAATTCAATTTTGATATAAACTCAAACATAACTTATAATCATCAAAATATAAATCCGTTTAATGGTAATTTAGCCATAAAAGATTTCACAATGGTTTCCTCATCGGATTTATATACAATCAAAACAATAAGCTTAAATGCTTGTCAAGATTCAATGTCACTGCAAAGCGATTTTGGAAATATCGCTATAAATGGCCAATATAATATTAGCACATTAGCTAAAAGTATAAACAATTTGCTCCATGAAAAATTACCGACAATGTTTATGGAGCAGCCTAATGTATGCAATAAATTTCAAATTAAAGCAAATATATCTAATTCTGAATGGGTTAATAAATTTTTCAACGTTCCTTTAGAGTTAAAAGCGCCGATGAACTTAACCGCTACAATCAATGACGAAAAGAAGACATTTTCAATGTATTGTAAGGCGGATAAAATTATATACAAAAATAATCCTTATGAAAATATCTTCATTAATGCCCATACCCCTAACGATACATTATTATTAGAAGGTAAAATTGATAAAATCATGAACAATGGTCAAAAGTTGTCTCTTGATTTAAATTTAAGCACCATTAACGACAAATTATTAACAGAGATTAAATGGAACAACAATCAAAGTAAGCCTTTTTTAGGGTCGCTAAATGCAGAAACGAGATTTATTAAGAATGATACAGGTAAGCCAGACATCAACGTTGACATCAAGCCTTCTGATATACTTATCAATGATACAACATGGCATGTACAACCTGCAAGCATAAAATACAATAATGGCAATTTAATGATAGATCATTTTTCTATTGAGCATAATAAACAACACATCAAAATATATGGTATGGCAACAAAGGATTTGTCAGATTCAATCGTTGTCGACATGCAAGATGTTGATGTCAATTATGTATTGAATTTGGTAAATTTTCATTCTGTCGACTTTAAAGGCTATTCAACAGGCAAAGCTTTTATCAAATCTGTTTTTTACGATCCTGAGTTATATGCAAATCTAAATATCAGTCAATTCAAATTTCAAGATGGCCGTATGGGAGATTTAGCTGCCCACGTATCATGGAATAAATCAGAAAAACAAATTGATATCAACGCTATAGCTAAAGATAAAGATAATGTAGAAACCAGAATTGAAGGTTATGTTTCTCCTGACAGGAATTATATTGATTTAAACATTGGTGCAAAGAATACAAACATTGAATTTCTTGAAGGCTTTTGTGGATCATTTATGAATAATATTATAGCTAATGCAAACGGAAGCGTTAGACTACATGGTCCATTAAACAACATTAATCTAACAGGAAATCTCGTAACAAATGGCAGCATAAGAATAATCCCCTTAAATACAACTTATACGTTAATAAACGACACGATACGATTCCGTCCAGACAATATTATCTTTGCTGCAGACACAATAAGAGACAGAAATGGAAATATTGGTATCGTCAGCGGGGCACTCCACCATAAACATTTAACAAACCTAACATACGATTTAAACATAAGGACTCACAACTTGCTGTGTTATGACACACAAAGTTATTCTAATAATACATTTTACGGTACTGCATACGGCACCGGACTATGTACGATAAAAGGAGGTAACGGAAGAATAGACATAGATATAAATATTACTCCGGAAAAAGGCTCCTTTATAGAATATAATGCCGCAAGTCCTGAAACAATATCAGACCAGCAATTTATTACATGGCATGACAAAACGGCAATCAGCCAAACAGTTAGTAAAGACTCTATAGCCAAAGAGTCTGTCAAGGAAGCAGCTGAGATTGACAAACCTTCTGATTTATATATTAACTTCCTCGTTAATATGAATCCAGATGCGACATTACGCGTATTAATGGACCAGTCAAACTATGACTATATTGCTTTAAACGGAACTGGCAGCATTCGTGCCACATACTTTAACAAAGGCTCATTTAACATGTTTGGTACATACCAAATTGAAAATGGTATATATAAACTTACGATACAAAATATAATCAAGAAAATCTTCCAATTCCAGAATGGTGGCACCATTGTATTCGGAGGCGACCCTTACAATGCATCACTTGACCTTAAAGCCTTATACACCGTAAATAGTGTGCCTCTTTCTGACTTGCAAATCGGCAATAGCTTCTCGAGCAACAACATCAGGGTAGATTGTATCATGAATATTAGCGGTACGCCACAAACACCTCACATCGACTTTGATCTTGACCTGCCAACCGTAAGCAATGAGGCAGAACAGATGGTTCGCACTGTAATTAACAGTGAAGAAGAAATGAATCAGCAAGTTGTATATTTGTTAAGCATTGGACGATTTTATATGCAAGACAACAACAATTCATCAAACCAAGAAAATCAACAGAACCAAACAAGCCTTGCAATGCAGAGTTTGCTGAGCGGAACAATAAGCCAGCAAATAAACTCTCTTTTAGGAAATCTGGTTAAAAACAACAATTGGACATTTGGAGCCAACATTAGCACCGGTGATGAAGGTTTCAACAATGCAGAATATGAAGGCTTATTATCCGGAAGACTATTAAATAACCGCCTGATAATTAACGGACAGTTTGGATATCGTGATAACGCAAATGCTACGACATCGTTTATCGGTGACTTCGATGTGAATTATTTGCTACTTCCAAATGGAAATATATCGCTCAAAGTCTACAATCAAACAAATGATCGATATTTTACTAAATCATCATTAAATACTCAGGGAATTGGATTAATCATGAAAAAAGACTTCAACTCACTAATGGAATTATTTGGATTTAAAAGAAAAAACAGAAAAAGTATTTTACAAGACAAATAATTATCCATTAAATGGAATCGGACATAAAGCAATTCCCCCCTATTATGTATTTTAAATAAACAGCCCATCTCTTTTCTATATTTAGACGGGCTGTTTATTTATCTAAAACAATTACAATTCTACTGGAACATATTCTAAATTGAAGACATCTGCAACGGCCTTATTAGTTACCTTACCTTCAACAATATTCAATCCCTTGCATAAAGCAGCATCATCCTTGCATGCTTTCTTCCACCCTTTATCAGCTAAAGCCAAGGCATACTTCAGTGTTGCATTAGTCAAGGCATATGTTGATGTGTTTGGCACCGCTCCAGGGATATTAGCTACAGCATAATGTACAATTCCATCAACGACATACACAGGATCGCTATGCGTTGTTGGATGTGATGTTTCAAAACATCCTCCCTGATCAATAGCAACGTCAACCAAAACCGTTCCAGGCTCCATTATCTTTAACATATCTTTTGTAATCAAATGAGGGGCTTTATCACCGGGAATAAGCACAGCACCAATAACGATGTCAGCATCCTTAATCTCATTAACGACATTATGATGCGAAGAATATATAGCATTAACATTTGCAGGCATCGTAATTGACAATTCTCGCAGTAAGCTTAAAGAAATGTCTGTTATAACCACATCTGCACCCATTCCTGCAGCAACACGTGCTGCAGCCTGACCAACAATTCCACCACCAAGGACTACTACTTTAGCCGGACGCACACCAGGCACTCCGCAAATGAGTTTACCCTTACCGCCTTTGGTCTTCTGTAGATAATATGCGCCGTTAATTGTCGCCATTCGACCGGCAACTTCACTCATTGGTGTCAACAACGGAAGTGAATTATCATCTAATTGTACGGTCTCGTATGCAAGGCATACGCTTTCACTTTCAATCATTGCCTCTGTTAATTTCTTATCACATGCAAAATGGAAATAAGTGAAAACCAGTTGCCCTTTTCGTATAAGTTTATATTCCGATTCTATTGGCTCTTTAACTTTAACTATCATATCAGCAGTCTGATAAACATCTTCAATAGTCGGCAATATGGTTGCTCCTACATTTTCATACATTTCGTCTGAAAATCCACTATTTACACCCGCAGTATGTTGAACATATACAGAATGGCCATGTTTTACTAACTCTGATACACCAGCCGGAGTCATACCGACCCTACTCTCGTTGTTCTTAATTTCTTTTGGAATTCCGACTTTCATAATAAATAGGTTTTAAAGTTAAAAAATTAATTCAATGGCAAATATAAGAAAAAGAATGATATACACTTAGAAAAAACAAAATATTTATACATGATTTTTACATAAAATAAATTATAATTTCTTTTATTTTAATTTGCAAAATAAAATTACATTACATTTTTGCAACTTTATTTAAGCGTAGAAAGAACACTTTAATGTTATTATTTATTATTTTTTAACCACAGAACGGTACAACGTATTGATATTTTTTGTAATTTTGCAGCGTTTTCAGAAACAATCAAGCTATTGGCTTGAAAATCAGGTACTTACAAAATATAAGGCAAATAGATGAGACAATTAAAGATTCAGAAAAGTATTACCAACCGTTCAAGTGAAGCCTTGGATAAATATCTTGTAGAAATAGGTAGAGCTCCTTTAATTTCAATTGACGAGGAAATAGAGTTAGCTCAGAAAATAAAAAAAGGCGGACCTGAAGGCGAACGGGCTAAAAACAAACTTGTAACAGCAAACCTGAGATTCGTTGTATCTGTAGCCAAACAGTATCAACATCAGGGACTCACATTAACCGACCTTATAGATGAAGGTAATATTGGTCTGATTAAAGCAGCTCAAAAGTTTGACGAGACTCGCGGATTTAAATTTATCTCTTATGCAGTATGGTGGATTCGTCAAAGCATTTTGCAGGCTATTGCTGAACAAAGCCGTATTGTCCGCCTGCCATTAAATCAAGTTGGCTCTCTAAATAAGATCAATCATGAAATAAACAAGTTCGAACAGGAAAACCAGCGTCATCCATCTGTTTCAGAACTATCAGAAGTAACAAAACTTGATGAAGACAAAATTGGCCAATCTTTAGCAGCTGACGGACATCATGTTAGTATTGACGCTCCATTTCAGGATGGTGAAGACAACTGCATGCTTGACGTAATGCCTAGCGGAGATGACAGCCGAACAGACAGACACGTTGATCATGAATCGATGGCACTAGAGCTTAATACAGTATTAAGCAAAGTTCTGAAAGAGCGTGAAATAACCATTATACGCGAATGCTTTGGTATCGGATGCCATGAGAAAGGTCTTGAAGAAATCGGTGACCAATTAGGTTTAACACGAGAGCGCGTACGTCAGATTAGAGAAAAAAGTATCGCGAAATTGCGTGAAAGTGGAAATGCAAAAATATTAATAAAATATTTAGGATAAGCATATTTTTCACACTAATAATATTTTAATGCCAAAATAGGAGATTAATATATTTACTCACTATTTTGGCATTATTATTTACAACTACCCACCCTATCATTTTTACATAACTATAGTCAAAACAAAAGTCAATGGTTTCCATTATAAAACTCAGTGTATTTCAAGATAAAACTCACTGAATTCTGCCCCGTAAACCTATGGTTTTTAATCTAAGTCACAATATAGTCAAATGTCAGCACGTTAGACGAGTAAATTACAGTACGACATCATGCCGGAATAAGAAAATTAATAACTTCTTGTTCAACAGTAATTTTATATGACCCGACCGGTGTTTTCATTAACCGACCGTCAATACTCACCATTGCCTTAACCGCTTCATTAACGATAATTTCTCTAGTTCTATAAGGATGTACGCTATGATGATTGAGAAATTTACCTGTAAATAACAAATAAAATCCTTCAAAAAGCTGTGTCATCTCCGGATGGTAAACAACAGAAACATCAAGGAGACCATTATATGGAACAGCATTGGGAGTTTGACCATAACCAGACGCATTCCCAATACACACTGTCATAATTTTCCTTTTAATAATATCCGAATTAATTTTTAACGACATTTTATAATCCAAACGTTGAAAAATCATCAAAATTAATGAAAACAGAAAAGACAGTGTTCTGGAGCCAAAAAGTCTGTGTGTGCGCTGCCTCAAGTTCATTATTGCCGAAATGAGTCCAATATTAACGCAATTCAAGAAGTATCTATGACAAATATCTCCTTCTGAGTTTGTATAATGAATACAGCCCAAATCAATTTTCCTAACCCGACGCTGTTTTATCCATCCGATTATCTGATTAACGTCGTTTTCTTTCAATTGCCAGTAATGAGCAAAATCATTCATCAGTCCATTAGGTATCAAACCCAAACATATCTTTTCACGTATAGAAGAATCTACAGACATAAGACAATTTACTGCGTCATTTAATGCTGAATCACCGCCAACAATTACAATGGTTTTATATCCATTGTTTATAAACATATTAATAAGTCTTGTAACACTGCTTGGATCCTCACTTTGGACAAAATCAAACTTTATATCATTATCCTTCAAGCAGTTCTCAATTTTTGCCCATCTCTTTTTAGATGCCGTTATACCATGTTTCGGACAATATAATATTCCCCAACGATTATCTTCACCTGACATATTATAATCTTATTTTATAGTAAATAATTAGACTATTAATTATAAATAGCTTTTTACATATTTAATTTTTTGTTCCATCGGAAGTGAAAAATCGATCCAATGTATTTTAAATCCTCTTCTTTCCATGCCTCTGAACCATGTCATTTGACGCTTTGCAAACTGATGTATCGCAATCTCCAATGAACGGAACATATCATCATAAGTTATTTCATTTATCAAATATTTGGTGACATATTTGTACTCAAGTCCATAATAAATCAAGTCTTCAGGCAAAATACCTCTGTCGAGCAACATCTTAACCTCATCTACCATGCCATTATTAAGGCGCTGCAATAGCCGCTCTGTTATTCGCTTGCGCCGTAAATCTCTATCTATTTCAATTCCAAAAATCAACGAGTCAATTGGAGGAATATTACGTTCTTCAAGATTGTGGCAATTTTTATAATATGTTTCAATTTCAATTGCCCGTATCGCCCGTTTCTTATTATCAATATCGGTAGAATTATGCATATTAGACTTATTGTCTCTTTTTAGTTGTACAAGTAATTTTGTCAACTCATCCAAATCCTTCTTCTCTAATTCCAAACGGAGTTCCTTATTCTCCGGCACAGGCAACAACTTATATCCATTCAACACAGCCTCAATATACAATCCTGTTCCACCACATAATATCGGTGTGACTCCTCGCCCTATAATATCATTGTATGCATTATAGAAATCCTTCTGATATTCAAATAAATTATATTTTGTACCAGGTTCAGCAATATCAATTAAATGATACTTTATAAGCTTATCACCAATTTTATAATCGTCAAGATCCTTACCCGTACCTATATCCATATTACGGTAAACTTGTCTACTGTCTGCACTAATTATTTCAGCATTAATTTCTGCAGCTAAAGCAGCCGCAAACGATGTCTTTCCTGATGCAGTCGGACCTAAAATGGTTATCATATTTTTATGCAATATAAAGTTTAATGATACTGTAGTCTGTACAAAATTAATAAAAAAAAACCATCCGACAATGTCGAATGGTTTTTTTTATCAAATTATAATCAAGTATCAATTATCCGTTGTGCTTCTTCATAATCTTGATGAGATCTACAACCTTGTGTGAGTAACCGATCTCATTATCATACCAAGAAACAACTTTTACAAATTTATCTGTAAGATAAACACCTGCATCAGCATCGAAGATTGATGTCAAAGGACAACCCAGGAAGTCAGAAGAAACAACCTTATCTTCTGTATATCCTAAGATACCTTTCAGTTCACCTTCAGAAGCCTCTTTCATTGCTTTGCAGATATCCTCTTTTGTTGCTGAGTTCTTCAGATTAACAGTCAAGTCAACAACTGAAACATCCAAAGTAGGAACACGCATAGAGATACCAGTAAGTTTTCCGTTAAGCTCAGGGATAACCTTACCTACAGCCTTAGCAGCACCTGTAGAAGAAGGTATGATGTTTCCTGCAGCAGCACGGCCACCACGCCAATCCTTCAAAGAAGGACCGTCAACTGTACGCTGTGTAGCTGTTGTAGAGTGAACAGTTGTCATAAGACCATTCTCAATACCGAACTTGTCATTCAGTACCTTTGCTATAGGAGCGAGACAGTTTGTTGTACAAGATGCATTTGAAACAATCTGCTGACCAGCATATTTATCTGTATTAACACCACAAACGAACATATCAGCCTGACGTCCGTCCTCACCCTTCTTTGAAGGAGCAGAAAGAACAACATATTTAGCACCAGCCTGAAGGTGTTTCTCTGCACGGTCCATTGTCAGATAGAAACCAGTTGACTCAACAACATATTCTGCACCGATTTCATCCCACTTAAGATCAGCAGCGTCTTTTTCAGCTGTAACACGGATGTGGTTTCCGTTTACTATCAATTCATTTTTTGCAGTGTCAACTTCAATTGTACCGTCAAACTGGCCGTGCATTGTATCATACTTCAGCATATATGCCATGTAATCAACAGGCAGAAGGTCATTGATACCTACTACAACTACATCGTTCTTGTTTGCCTCTTCAAGAGTTGAACGGAATACGAAACGACCAATACGGCCAAATCCGTTAATACCAATTTTAATCATCTTTTTTTATTTTAAAGGGTTAAAATAATTTCCTTAAATAATTATACCTAATGTTTGTTAAAAGCGCTGTCTAATCAACGTTAATTACTCCCAAGTGTCCGCATTAAATACGGCCTTTCTTTTTTCGCCCGCAAAGTTACATTATTTTTTTATAATAAAGTTATTTCATATTATTAAATTATATAAAATATTGGGTACGATTGGCCGAAAGTACAAAATCGACTAATTATTAGTGTCATTTTGACATGTCGAGTTTCTAAATTAAGGCTACTGTCAGACCAGCCATCACAATACTAACCATCGACATCAACTTAATTAATATGTTTAAAGAGGGACCTGAAGTATCCTTAAAAGGATCACCAACCGTATCACCTACAACTGCCGCCTTATGACAAGAAGAACCTTTACCGCCAAAGTTACCTTCTTCAATCATTTTCTTAGCATTATCCCATGCCCCTCCAGCATTTGACATAAAAATAGCAAGAGTAAATCCAGTGGACATTCCACCTATTAAAAGTCCCAGAACGCCGGAAACACCTAGAACTATACCTACTAACACAGGAATAGCTATAGCCAATAAAGAAGGCAATATCATTTCACGCAAAGCTGACTTTGTAGAAATTTGTATGCATCGGCCATAATCCGGAGTTGCTATACCTTCCAAGATACCCTTTATCTCTCTGAATTGTCTTCTAACCTCTTCTACCATTGAACCTGCTGCACGTCCAACAGCTCCCATCGTGATACCACTGAATATAAATGCAGACATAGCACCAATAAAGATTCCTATTAAAACCTTTGGGTTCATGAGGTTAACCTGGAAGAAACTTATCATATCTAACAGCTGAGCATTTTTAGGTTCAAAAACATTTCCTAAATTATCAATAAAGACAACACCTTCGTTAGCCGCTCTTACCATATTTATTTTTATTTCCTCAATATATGACGCCAATAAAGCGAGAGCTGTCAATGCTGCACTTCCTATAGCAAATCCCTTTCCTGTTGCGGCTGTAGTATTTCCTAAAGCATCAAGTGAATCGGTCCTTTTTCTTACATCTTCTCCCAATCCACACATCTCGGCATTACCACCTGCATTATCTGCTATAGGGCCATAAGCATCCGTCGCTAATGTTATACCTAAAGTTGAAAGCATGCCGACAGCAGCAACACCTATACCATATAGTCCTTTAGAAATACTTTCTGAATTCATAGACATGTCAAAGCCGTTCGCACACAAATAACTTAACATTACAGCAACAGAAATTGTAATTACAGGAATCATGGTAGAAATCATTCCTGTGCTTATACCTTTAATAATTACTGTTGCTGATCCCGTTTCGGAAGACTTAGCCACATCCTTTGTCGGACCATAACTTTGACTTGTATAGAACTCGGTTGCTGCTCCTATTATAACACCTGCGAGAAGTCCACTAATTACAGAAAACGAAAGTCCGATCCAATTTTCAACTTTTAACAAATACAAGATTAAAAATGATGCAACTGCAATAAGAACAGCCGAAACGTTTGTACCTAAATTTAACGAATGCAGCAAATCCTTCATTGTAGCATTGTCCTTTGTCTTAACCACAAAAATGCCGATTAAAGATAAAAATATTCCAACACCCGCTATTAGCATTGGAGCTATAACTGCTTTAAGCTGCATTTCATAATTAACCCCAAAAGCCATGGCACCCAATGCAGCAGCACTTAAGATACTGCCACAATAACTCTCATATAGATCAGCACCCATTCCTGCAACGTCACCGACATTATCGCCTACATTATCTGCAATTGTTGCCGGATTTCTCGGATCATCCTCCGGTATGTTTTCTTCAACCTTACCGACAAGGTCTGCACCAACATCTGCAGCTTTAGTATAAATACCTCCACCAACACGGGCAAACAAGGCTTGAGTAGACGCACCCATACCAAATGTAAGCATTGTTGTCGTAATTGTAACAAGAGCATTGGCTTCACCATCATAAAATGCATTTAATATGACAAACCACAATGCTATATCCATAAGGCCTAAACCAACAACGACCAAACCCATCACAGCTCCACTCCGAAATGCAATTTTTAATCCTTTATTAAGGCTATGCCTAGCTGCATTTGCAGTACGTGCCGATGCATATGTAGCTGTCTTCATGCCAAAGAAGCCACATAATCCAGAAAACAAACCGCCTGTAATAAATGCAAACGGTACCCATGGATTTTGCACGTGTAGTACATAAGACATAAATGCAAATATCAGGCTGATAACAACAAATATAATTATTACAACTTTATACTGCTGTCTTAAATATGCCATTGCACCAGTTCTTACATACCCTGCAACTTCTCTCATTCTTTCTGTGCCCTCATCTTCTCTCATCATTGACTTATAAAAATAAAAAGCCATTATTAACGCACAAACAGATGCGAAAGGCACAATCCAAAATACTGACGGTATATTCATGGTATTACATTTTTTAAAATCTGAATGATAACTGTGTATCAATCATACTATAATTATGTTTTTCTAAAGAACGGTCATTAGCCAATATGTATTCTGCAGAAATCTTCAAATTCTTTACGAATTCATAATCTGCACCAATTTCATAATATGTCTTGCTATTATTCCATTCTGCACTTGGCCGATACATATCATAACGAGCTTTTACATGAAACTTATTTTTTATTATTGGCGCTATAGCTAATGCATAAAATCCATCAGCCTTATTACCTTTTTCATAATCTACTTCAGTTTCACTTAAATTTGTTTTATCATTATAAACAGTTTTAAAGCCATATCCTGTAGAGTGTATGTATTCAGAACGGAAAGTCCAGTCATTTGTAACATACTCACCACTAATGGCATAGCGACGTTTAGATAAACTTTTTATTCCATTATTGTCTTTACGTGCATATGAACCAGTCCACCCGAATGCTCCCAAACGCATACCAGATATTGGCATAACCCACAATCCCCCAATAATATCCTTCTGGTTATCTACATCCTTCGTATTTATACCCTGGCCATTAAACACACCTATCTGATAATGTAACAGTGCCCTCCCTTCTTTTATTTTTAGTAAATCACCTTGTAATTGTATTCCAATATCACGACCATTCGATGAATGTTCACCTGTTCTATCATTAAATCCCGAAAGATTAGTCACATTTTGGGCATAGCTCATAAATCCCTGGTCAATGGGATTCATAGGATTCTCAAAAGTAAACGGACGTTTAAACTGTCCTACTTTTATCTTGATAAAATCATATTTCTGCCATTCAATAAAGACATCAACGATTCGCGGACTTTCACCAAGAGTTGTTGTATTTCCATTAACTTGTCCCTGGAGTTTATATGCAAAGTCATTTAATATACGTCCGTCCAAAGACAATCTAACCATTCGCAAACTAAAAGTATTGCTTTCTGAATTATATTTACCAGAATATTGGTATTGCCCAATTGCATAACCGCTTAACTTAGGCATACTAAACACTTCTTTCTTTTGCGCACACACATTGCAAATAATCGCACAAAATACAAAAAATGATATTATTCTTTTCAATTTTCAATAAATTTAAACCTGTAAAAGCTAATAATTCACACACAACATATAAAATAAAGGTATAACCTTATCATCAAAATTTAATTTACGCGTCTGTTTAATAACACGACGTTTTCAACATGAGGCGTATGCGGGAACATATCTACAGGCTGTACAGCAACGACCTCATACAAATTATCCAAAAGAGATAAATCACGTGCCTGTGTTGCAGGGTTACAACTTACATACACTATTCTCTTTGGAGCTGTTTTAATTATAGTTTGAACCACATCAGGATGCATTCCTGCTCTAGGAGGATCTGTAATTATTATATCAGGAGTACCATTTTCAGATATAAACGATTCCGTTAATATATCTTTCATATCACCTGCAAAGAATAAGGTATTAGATATATTATTTATTTCAGAATTAATTATAGCATCCTCAATAGCCTCCGGGACATATTCAATACCTATAACACGTTTAGCATATCTAGAAACGAAATTAGCAATCGTTCCAGTTCCTGTATATAAGTCATAAACAAGTTCGTTACCCGTTAGATTTGCAAAATCACGTACTACAGAATAAAGATGATAGGCCTGCTTCGTGTTTGTCTGATAAAAACTTTTAGCTCCAACTTTAAATGTCAAGCCGTCCATAGTTTCATATATATAATCATTACCTTTAAACACTTCAATATTTAAATCATTAAAGGTATCGTTACCTTTTTGATTATTAACATATAACAACGACGTTATCTCAGGGAAACTGTCTGCAATATGCTGAAGTAAGTTTTTGGCAATAACCTCATCTTCATCCTTTTCATAATGAAATTGTATTAAAACCATCCACTCACCTGTATCAGAGTTTCTGACCATAATATCACGCAACAACCCGCATTGTTTCCTGATATCATAGAATACGATATCATGTTCATAGGCATAGTCTCTGATTGCATTTCTGATTTTATTTTGCAGATCATCCATTAACCAACATTTTTCTATCGGCAAAATTTTATCAAACGCACCTGTTATATGGAATCCAACAGCATTCATCTGTGTAAAATCCGAACCTGAAGCTATTTCATCTTGAGTTAGCCATCGTCTATTCGAACAGCCGAATTCCAATTTATTACGATAGCCTTGGGTTTTAACAGAGCCTAATATCTGATTGAATTCCGGTAGATTAACTTTACCAATACGAGTCAACTGATCATAGACCTGCTTTTGTTTCATTCTAAGCTGCTCATCATATGGTATGTTCTGCCATTTACATCCTCCACAAATTCCAAAATGCTGACAGAATGGCTTAACCCTCCTTTCGCTATATTTTATAAATCTTATTATCTCTGCTTCACAATAGCTATGTTTCTTTCTCCGCACCTGCAAATCAACAACGTCACCAGGAACAGCAAATGGGACAAACACGACAAGTTCATTAACTCTTGCCAAAGCCTTTCCCTCTGCTGCATAATCAGTTATTGTTATATTTTCTAAAACCGGTAGTGATTTTTTCTTTCTGCTCATTTTAATATTAATTAATGTAATGCAACACCTCACATACATATTAATAAAGCGGCCCGAACCAACCCATATTTATACGCATGCATATAATTATTATGCAAAGTTAACTGATATTTTTAAAATACAACAACGTATAATCTAAAAATTAAGAAAATAACAATTTACCTTATTAATAAAGAAGTCAATAAGACATACACAAATGTGTGTATGATTAATACTTTACATGAATAGCACTAAATGTCATAACAATTTAGGCGAGTACAATCCTGCTAAGCGCCATCATCAGAACACTACTTAATTATAACAAATATAATCAAAATACACCCGAACGGAATATATCCTAACGCCCAAAATACTTTATGTCAGAATAAAAAAGCAAATACCCTTAAATGATTATCTGAAATCATCTAAAGATATTTGCCTTTATACTAAAAATAGCTAAACTTGCTTATCTATAAATTATCCGCAATAGAAAGAAGACTCAACTAACTTCTGCATCAGTTTGCTATCCTTTTCTGCAGACTCACGCAAGTTAGAGTCATCCTGTTTGTTTAAAGCTCTAATGATACCATCTATCATTCTTGCAGAGAAGACACCTTTGTCCTCATATAATCCACGCTGCTTCTCAAGCCATTTTGCAGAAGCTACACATGAATCAGGAAGCTGCTCAAATTTTGACAGACCTTTTTTAGCTTCATCAATTCCGACATACTTATCTGTAGCAATCTGTAAGGCCTCTTCTTTTTCCATCTCCAAGCCATATCTACATGCTACGCACAAACCTGCCATAAGCTGATATATATCTGCAGAAGCGTCAGGTGAGCGCATCTCAACAGTCTGTTTGAGAGTTGTATCATTATTAGCTTCTGCTTCAAGAGTGTTAACCTGAACAGACATGTCACGGCCAGAAGTCCATCCTAGAGGAACGCGCACAAGTACAGATCTGTTGCAATCACCCCAACAAACATTTGTTGGCGCTTCCTGATGAGGAACCAATCTGAAGTATGACACAGATGTCTTATTGCCAAATGCTGTAATAGATGGAGCCAAAATCATCATACCGGCAATAGCTCTTCTAGCCTCTTCTGAAAGCTTGTGGTCTTTAATCATGCAATTCTTTCCGTCTTTCATCATACGCATATGTATGTGTAAACCTGAGCCGGCCTTTCCTACAGTTATTTTAGGAGCGAAAGTAACATCAAGCCCGTTCATCTGTGCAAGATTTCTGATTACCCATTTTGCCAACACCAACTGATCTGCTGCTGTTTCTACAGGGTTGGGCAAGAACTCTATTTCATTCTGCTCATAAACTTTTCCATCTTGAGTAAAGTTTCCAACCTCAGAATGTCCATACTTGATTTGTCCGCCAGTCTGAGCAATGTATGCCATACACTGCTTACGGAACTCATTAAACTTTGCAAAAGGACCTGATTCGTGATATCCTCTCTGGTCTACAGCAGGGAACATTCCATTATCATCAGCTATAACATAATATTCCAATTCGCCCATTGCCTCAAAAGTCATGCCTGTAGACTCTTCAAACGCTGCTGCTGCTCTATGCAACGTACGTTCAGGAGAACATTCAAATGGTTCACCATTCTTGTCAAAGAATGAGCATAACATGCACAAAGTAGGAATCTCTGAGAACGGACTTACAAATGCAGTGCGGAAACGTGGTATTACATACAAATCACTACTTTCTGCCTCTATAAATGAAGGGAACAAGCTAGAACCGTCAACTCGCTCGCCGTCTGTTAATATAGTTTCAAGATAAGCATAATCATTAATCATAAAGTTTAGAGTTTTTATGCGTCCGTCTTCAGCCGGATACATAAAATCTATCATACGTATACCCTTTTCACGTATAAATGCAATTATGTCTGCTTTAGTAAAGCATTTTGAAGGTTTACGCAGGAACTCAACTAGTGGGTTCGCATTCATTTCAATTGTCTTATCCATACAATAAAGTGTTTAATATAAGTAATTTAGATTTAAAATATAATCACATTAAATTTATAAAGGGCATTACACCTATTTTGTTTCCGCTATCCTTATATAATAATAAGGTATATTCAGAATCACAATTATTAAGTGCAGGATTGAGCGGAAGCCCCATACAACAGGGCGTACCCATTTCATCTCCATACCCATTGACATTCTTTTACAAAGGTAGAAATTTTAATTAGTAAAACAAATTTTCCAATTCTATTTTAGCATACATTCAAATATAATCACATTGCTAAGGCATAATTGACATTTATCAGCCGGTCGCCTAAGTTTCACATTGAAACATTTATTTGCATCATGCTTACTTTTTGGATTTACAAACAGCTAAAAAAAACAGTAACAGACCTTAATATAACAAATTACATCCACAAAACGCACAGGAATTCAGCCTCAATAACACACTGAAAATCAACACATTACAAAAAACACAAGAATCGAACAGTACAAATCCATATTAAACACATTGCCAAACATATGCTTTTACATATAAATTTATATTGATTTAGAGTCCGAAACTCAATGAATTACATGTTAAAAAGCGGTTAATTATCAAACACAAGCCACAAGTTTCGCACAAAAATGTTCATAAACCGCCGATATAGCCATGACATTAAGTAATGTAAAGCCTATTTCATCCCATTATTCCTACGCGCAACTACTAACACATTGAACCGCTTTTCAGTAAAAACATTACAAATCGTCAATCAGTCATACAATACACGTAAATTACATTATTTAACATTTATATAATTAAACTTGTAAAATGACCTGTTTACAAAAAAACGAGTATGCAAACAATAATTTCCAAATGACATAATAAACGCATATTTACAAAACAAATTATATTGATTGTACCTAAAAACAGAGAAAAAAATTTGTTAGTTAATAAAATTTAAGTATATTTGCACATAACAAAAATCTTGGATAAAAAATATACATGAAAACCATAAATTAATATGACAGAAAAAAGAGTTTACACCTTCGGTAACGGAAAAGCTGAAGGAAAAGCAGATATGCGTAATCTGCTAGGCGGAAAGGGTGCCAACTTGGCCGAAATGAACCTTATCGGAGTGCCAGTTCCTCCTGGCTTCACTATTACAACAGATGTTTGTAACGAATATTTTGAAAAAGGCAAAGAAAGTGTAGTTGCACTTTTAAGCGACGACGTAAAAGCATCTGTACATCATATAGAAACTTTGATGAACAGCAAATTTGGCGACGTAGAGAATCCTCTGCTCGTCAGCGTACGTTCCGGAGCACGTGCTTCAATGCCTGGTATGATGGATACAATCTTGAACCTCGGTCTAAACGACAAGGTTGTTGAAGGTTTGGCAAAGAAAACCGGAAATGAACGATTCGCATACGACAGTTACAGACGTTTTGTACAAATGTACGGTGATGTGGTTTTAGGAATGAAACCTGTAAACAAAGAAGACATCGATCCGTTTGAAGCTATAATTCAGAAGGTAAAGGCTGTACGAAATATAACTCTTGACAATGAAATGACTGTTGACGAACTCAAGCAACTTGTCAAATTATTCAAAGAGGCTATAAAGAAACAAACAGGCAAGGAATTCCCTGACGACCCAATGGAACAGCTTTGGGGTGCTATATGTGCCGTATTCGACAGCTGGATGAATGAACGTGCCATCCTTTATCGTAAGATGGAAGGAATACCTGCAGAATGGGGTACTGCAGTAACTGTTATGGCCATGGTATTCGGAAACATGGGACAGACATCAGCAACAGGCGTATGCTTTAGCCGTGACGCAGCCACCGGAGAAAACTGTTTCAATGGTGAATACCTTGTTAATGCACAGGGTGAAGACGTTGTTGCCGGAATACGCACACCTCAACAGATAACAAAGGCACGCTCTATTGAATGGGCTAAGCAGCAAGGCATTTCTGAAGAGGAGCGAATATCTAAATACCCGTCAATGGAAGAAGCTATGCCTGAAATATATGCACAGCTCAATGCGCTTCAGGAAAAGCTTGAACATCACTATCATGACATGCAGGACATGGAGTTTACCGTTCAAGAAGGAAAGCTTTGGTTCCTGCAGACACGTAACGGAAAACGTACAGGTACAGCAATGGTTAAAATTGCGATGGACCTGCTGCGTGAAGGAGAAATAGATGAAAAGACAGCCTTAAAACGTTGCGAGCCTAATAAGCTTGATGAGCTGCTCCACCCTATTTTTGACAAGAACGCATTAAAGACCGCAAAGGTACTCACAAGAGGTCTTCCTGCTTCACCTGGTGCAGCTTGCGGACAAATTGTTTTCTTTGCCGATGATGCGGCAAAATGGCATGATGACGGAAAACGCGTAATAATGGTCCGTATAGAAACTAGTCCTGAAGATTTGGCCGGTATGGCAGCAGCAGAAGGTATTGTTACAGCAAGAGGCGGTATGACTTCTCACGCTGCAGTTGTTGCAAGAGGCATGGGTAAATGCTGTGTGTCTGGTGCAGGAGCTTTGAATATTGACTATAAAGCACGTACTGTTGAAATAGACGGCGTAATGCTAAAAGAAGGCGATTATCTCTCTATAAACGGATCTACAGGTGAAATCTATCTTGGTGAGGTAAAAACCAAGCCGGCAGAGGTTACAGGTGATTTTGCTTCACTTATGGATTTGTGCAACAAATACACAAAACTCGTTGTACGAACAAATGCTGACACTCCGCACGATGCAGCTGTAGCCCGTAATTTTGGTGCAGTCGGAATCGGACTCTGCCGCACAGAACACATGTTCTTCGAAAATGAGAAGATAAAGGCAATGCGCGAAATGATTCTGTCGGATACAGTTGAAGGTCGCGAAAAAGCACTTGCAAAACTTTTACCATATCAGAAACAAGATTTCTATGGTATATTGAAAGCAATGGACGGATATCCTGTCAACATCCGCTTACTTGATCCTCCTTTGCACGAGTTCGTTCCCCACGATCTTGAAGGTCAGCAAATCATGGCTAAAGAAATGGGAATAACCGTTCAGGAGATTCAGCAGAGAGTAAACTGCCTAAGTGAGCACAATCCTATGCTTGGTCACCGCGGATGCCGCCTTGGCAACACATATCCCGAGATTACGGCAATGCAGACAAGAGCCATATTGGGTGCTGCAGTTCAGTTAAAGAAAGAAGGATTTGATCCTAAACCAGAAATCATGGTGCCTCTCATCGGTATCGTCAATGAGTTTGATATGCAGGAGAAGGTCATTCGTGAAACGGCAAAAGAGATTTTCGAAGAGGAAGGTATAGAAATAGCATTCCGTGTTGGAACTATGATTGAGATACCGCGAGCAGCTTTAACAGCTGATCACATTGCTGCGAAAGCAGAATACTTTAGCTTTGGAACTAACGACTTGACACAGATGACATTTGGATACAGCCGCGACGATATCGCCAGCTTCCTGCCTGTATATCTTGACAAGAAGATACTTAACGTTGACCCATTCCAGGTTCTCGACCAGAATGGTGTTGGACAGCTTGTTAAGATGGCAGTAGAAAAAGGCCGCGCAACTCGTCCTGAACTTGTATGTGGAATTTGTGGAGAACATGGAGGTGAACCTTCATCAGTTAAGTTCTGCCATAAAGTTGGCCTAAATTACGTCAGCTGCTCTCCATTCCGCGTGCCTATCGCACGTCTTGCGGCAGCACAAGCTGCTGTTGAGGAATAAAGACTAAAAACAGTTAACAATAAAGATAGGCGGCAAGTAATATACTTGCCGCCTATCTTTATATTACATTCGTATTCAAAATAATATGAACATGAGCATTATTCACATAAATAAAGGAACTTCTCATGTCATTCTGCTCTTCATTACCACAATTTCACCCACATAAGGATAAATACGTATATCATTTAAAATATAAATTACATAAATATCCCCAAGTAGCCTTCTGTCTATTATTGCAAAATATGGTTATCAATAAAACTTTGGAACTGATTTTTATAACTTTCTGAAACAGGAATAATCGTACTGCCAATAATGATGCGCCCACGATCAATCATCTCCACTTTTGTCATATTGACAATAAAAGACCGATGAACTCTCATAAAAGGCGGATGTGGAAGAAAATCCTCCAACTTCTTCATGTTCATAAGAGACAATACTGGTTTCTTGTTATCAACAAGATACACTTTAATATAGTCTTTTAGGCCTTCGATATAAAGGATATCATCAAATCTAACCTTTACTAGTTTATACTCACTTTTAATATACAAAAACTTGTCTTGCGACATTGTCTCCTGACGATTCATTGTCTTAAACCATTCAACAGCCTTATTGACAGCCATAACAAACTGCTCATAACTTATCGGTTTTAAAAGATAGTCTATAGCATTAACCTTGTAGCCATCAATAGCATAACGGTCAAAAGCCGTTGTAAAAATAATACGAGTTTCCTTCGGTATAATATTAGCAAACTCAAGCCCACTAAGTTCAGGCATCTGAATGTCTAGAAACAACAAATCAACAGGATTATTTCTTAACACTTTCATTGCAGAAACAGCACTATCATAAGTTCCTGTAAGTTTTAATTCAGGAGTCTTCTCTGCATAACTGGCAAGCAATCTCGCTGCTAATGGTTCATCATCTATTATCGCACAATTTAGTATCATAAATAATAATTTTAGAGTAATATATTTTATTTAAATCATCTACACCTTTTATCCATTCATATTTATCTTTATATGCAAGGTCCAAACGCTTCGCAACTTGCTTAAGACCAATGCCATGACCACTTTTATCTGAATTATTTTTAGGGAAATTGCTGTTTTTTATTTCAAACTCAATTTTTTCACCATCAGAAAACAGATTGATTGAAATAAAGCTAGTCATAGTAGGACTAATACCATGTTTAAAAGCATTCTCTACTAATGAGATTAATATTACCGGCGCAATGAATATATCATTAGAAGGCGGTATGGATATATTTAATTTTATATTAACGTTTTCACCTGTTCTAATACGCATTAAATCAACATAATGTGTAATAAAATCAGCCTCTTCTTTCAAGGTTATAGAATTTTTCTGTGTACCATAAAGCATCTGACGCAATAAAGCGCTCAAAGAAAGAACGGCCTTCTGTGCCTTTGTCTGATCAAAAGAGATAAGTGCATATATATTATTTAATGTATTAAGCAGAAAATGTGGATTAATTTGGTTACGCAAATTTTTTAATTCGGCCTCTGTTTTTTGTATTTCCATTTCGCGTCTTGCGGCTTCGGCTTTTTGCCATTTCATCGCAAGACACAATAAGGTTCCCACTGCTGCAGAAAAAGCAAATGAACAACCATTGCGAATGGTCAATGATAAGAATACAGACATTTTTGTAAAGCGTTCATGTTGTGGTGGCGTCCAACCAGCCTCCATCTCACGTATATGTATATAATCCATCATAAATTGCATACATATCGCCAATATTGTAATAACAAAAGCGTTAATTACAATATAAACATTTTTTCGACGACTTGAAATTATGCAACGTGGAGCAAGCCAAAAATAATTAAGATAAAATATGACGCACATAAACGCAGGGAAACACAAGCGGATAAGATACATCACGGCATCATACTGTATGCGCTGTGGAACAAAGATAACCGAAGGCAAGGCAACGATAATCCAACAAAACAGATGAAAAATAATTAAGAATGCGTTCTTTTTGCTCATAGTTTCCAATCAATTCTAATTTCTTAATCAATTCATATTAGCCTACTCATACCTAATAGCTTCTATCGGATCAAGTTGAGCAGCCTTCTTGGCCGGATACCATCCAAAGAAAACTCCAGTTGCCGTACAGACAAAAAAGCTAAGGAATACACTCCAAGGCTGTATAAGCACTGGCCATTTGGCAAATATATTTACTCCAGAAGTAGCACCTATACCCATGAGTACCCCAATTAATCCACCACTAACACTTAAAAGAATTGACTCTATGAGGAACTGGCTCAGGATGTCGACCCCTCTTGCTCCGACACTCATACGCAAACCGATTTCACGAGTACGTTCAGTAACACTGACATACATGATGTTCATTATTCCAATACCTCCTACGACAAGAGATATGCCTGCAATACATGCCAACAAGATTGTCATTAGGTCTGTCGTTGAGTTCATCATGGTAGCCAACTCTTCTTGAGAACGTATATTAAAATCATCCTCATCGCCTTCAAAATCATCTGTGGCATCCTTTAGTTTATGCTGAGAACGTAAAATCGATGTAATTTCTTCTGTAGCTTTATCTGTCAAGTCCTCAGTAAGAGCAGAACATGAAATACTCTGTACGTAGGTTATAGCAAGTATACGTTTCATAACAGCCGAATAAGGCGCAAGCACCAAATCGTCCTGATCCATACCCATAGAATTGTATCCTTTACTTTTCAGGACACCTACAATACGAAAAGGAATCGTGTTAAAACGTATAACCTTCCCTACGGGATCAGATCCATCAGGAAAAAGATTATCAACAACAGTTTTTCCAACAACACAAACTTTTGCACTAGACTTTATATCTTCATCTGAAAACATCTCTCCGTCTTCAACGTCCAATTTTCGTATTGTCAAATAATCCTGGTTCACTCCATATATCGTTGATGGTGTATTGTTATTACCATTGATAAACTGGCCAGAACTATTTACCACAGGACTTATTGCACTAATATATTTGCATTGATCTTTTAGTGCTTCATAATCTGTCAATTTAAGCGTTTCCATTGAAGAAGCTTCTTGTCGCACACCTCCACGCATATCCTGCCCAGGCATAATCATTATCATATTTGACCCCATTTCGGATATTTGTTTTTGTATACTTTGCTTGCTGCCCTGTCCTATTGCCAACATGGTAATAACCGATGCCACACCAATTATTATACCAAGCATCGTAAGAAAAGAGCGCAGCTTGTTTGCTGCTATCGCACGTAATGCTATCTTAAATAAATTGGTTATACTCATTTGTTCTTTAATCTCTTTTTAAACCTCAGCTTTTAAATTTCCCAAAGGTACGATAAATCTACATTATATGAAAGTCCGAGCCCATATAAATACGAATTAATCTCACCATATAAATAAATCAATCATCTCGAGAAGGCGGCAGCTCTGCAAGAGCCTTAGCAGCAGAAAGAATATTATTATTAACTTCATCACTTCTTACAATACCATCACGAAGGACTATATTCCGACTCGAATAATTCGCAATATCAGGATTATGCGTTACAAAAATAATAGTTCTTCCTGCTGCATGCAATTTCTGGAATAGGACCAATATCTCGAAAGACGTGCGCGTGTCAAGATTTCCTGTAGCCTCATCTGCAAGTAAAACAGCAGGATTATTGACCAATGCACGCGCAATGGCGACACGTTGCATCTGACCTCCAGACATCTGATTTGACTTATGATAAAGACGATTGCCCAATCCGACAGCCTTCAGAGCTTCTATTGAACGCTCACGACGTTCTTTTGCACTAATACCAGGATTGTACATTAAAGGAAGCTCTACATTCTCTATACTGGTTGTCTTTGGCAAAAGATTATAATTTTGAAATACAAAGCCTATCTTGCGATTCCTCAATACAGCCCTTTCCGGCTTTTTCATTTTACGTACAGATATGCCGTCAAGATAATACTCACCACGACTAGGAGTATCGAGACATCCTAATTGATTAAGAAGAGTTGATTTACCAGAACCAGACTTACCCATTATGGTAACGAATTCACCTTCATATATTTTAAAAGATACACCTCGCAGGGCATGTACAGTCTCATCACCAACATGAAAATCACGAAACACATTCTGAAGTTCAATGACTACCTTACGATTATCTGAATTAATATCTGACATTTCCTTACTAATTATTTTTTCTTGTTTTGACCAGGCCCTTTAGGAGCAAACGGACTAGACTCCTGCACTGAAGCTTCAGATGGCGGAACAGCATTGCCCCCATTGCCCATACCGACTTTTATCTCTGTTATTATTTTTGCACCTTTTTTGATACCACCAAGCAACTCTGTATTAATTCCATCACTGATTCCAACAGTTACAGGATGAGCCTCAAAAACATTATTACTAAATGTCCAAACTTTTTTACTGCCTTTACAATCTTTTATTACAGCATCTCCTATCAGTTCCTTTGTAGGAGTAAACCTTAATGCCTTATTCGGGACACTCAACACATTAGATTTCTCAAGTGTATAAATTGTAACATTTGCAGTAAGACCAGGCTTTAACTTTAAGTCCTTATTAGGAGCACTAATTACCACCTCATAAGTAACGACATTATTAGTTGTCGTGGCCTCCTGCCTAACCTGAGTAACAGTACCTGAAAAAGTGTCATCCGGATAAGCATCAACTGTAAAAGAAACACGTTCTCCTTCTTTAACATCACCAATATCAGCTTCATCAACATCTGCAATCACTCTCATGTCCGTAAGATCTCTTGCAATAGTGAACAATGTAGGAGTTTCAAAGCTAGCCGCAACAGTCTGCCCTTCTTCAACCTCTTTTGACAGTACGACTCCATCTATTGGTGATGTGATAGTAGCATATCCAAGATTAGTCTGAGCTTTCTGAACACTCTCTTTTTGCTGTCTTACTGCATCTTGTGCCTGACGGTATGACAATAATGCATTCTCATAATCATCAGCGCTAATTAGACCTTTTTTATATAGCGCATTATAGCGTTTATAATTAGCCTGCTGGTAACGCAAGTTACTAGTTGCATCGCTCAAATTAGCCTTTGCAATATTTAACTCGCTGATAAGATTTGTCTTATCCAGTTCAGCTATAACCTGTCCTTTTTTGACAACAGTATTATAATCGACATAGATTTTATCAACTATACCAGAGACCTGTGTACCAACGTCAACAGAGGTCACAGGCTCTATCGTACCTGTCGCTGTAACACTATTAGAAATATTGCTCACACCAACTACAGCAGTGTCATATGAAATCTCATGCTTTCCTTTGCCGCAGAAAAACAAGCTGCAACAAACAACGATAATGACAACAACTGCCAAACTAATGATAATCTTTTTCTTCATTTTACCGGGTTATATTAAATTCATTTCTTCACCTTTATAGAAATTAAGTAGTTGCAAATAAAGAATGGTCATATATTTGCTCTCTAAACGACTCTGCTGAGCATTAAGTAATACTGTTTTTGCATTAGTAAGCTCAACAATATTTTTAAGACCTAAACGAAATTGTTCACTTAAAAGCCCATAACTTTCTTCTGCACTACTAACACTAACTTGTGCCGACCTAAAACGCTGTTGATTTGTCATCGCATTTATCCAAAATCCTTGAATTGTTAAAGCAAGATTACTTTGAGCATCTGCAACTTCAAGTTCTGATTGCTGAAGCCCCATCTTTGCCTTATTAATTGCTGTTTTAGTTGAACGATTGTCAAATATTGGTATACTTAAGGTGACGCCTAGCGAACCATTAAAATTGCTTTTCATTTGATTTGTCCAATTTTGCCCGATACCTGTTAGCGTGTTTGTCCCCACTCCTCCAGAAAGACTTATTGTGGGACTATAACCAGCTTTAGCAATCTCAATATCCAAATTACTGGCCTCAACACCTAATTTTGCATTTTGCATTTCCGGGCGAAGCGAAAGAGCATTATCTAAGACTTCTTTTGCAGAAGGTATAACTCCAAGAGCCTGTTCATCTGTTGAACCAGGCAAAGCTATGTCAAAAACATAATCATAGTTTAACCTAAGAAGGTTTTTCATCTGAAGCTTATAATCTTCTAATTCACCTTTAATATTTACAAGATTATACTCATCTGTAGCGACCTGCGCATCAAGTTGAGCCAAATCAGCTTTTGACAACGAGCCGACATCGTACATTTCCTTTCCCCTTGCCGCATTCTGTTTACTTATCTCAAGTATTTGAGCGTTTACATCAACAGCTTCGCTGACATATAAAATCTGAACATAAAGCTGGACGATCTGCTCCTGAATACTATTAACATTTTCTTCTAAGCTTAAATTGGCCTGCTGGCTTGTTATCTTCTGCAATTTTATATTGTTATGATTTTTATTTCCATTCCATACAGTCCAAGTTGCATTTAATCCATAATCGCCAGCATAGCTACCTTTATCCGTTTGAGATTTATCACCACTTAAAAAAGGTTGATAACCGGCCTGATGAGTAGTTGAAAACGACAATGACGGAAAAAGACTTGCGCTTGCCTCTTTAACATCTTCTTTTGTAGATGCAACAGAAAGGATACCGGTTTGTATCTTTATGTTGTTCTTAATCGCATAATCAATGCATTCCTTTAAAGTCCACTGTTTTACCTCGCCAGCGAACGCTATCGCAGGTGTCAAAAACAATGCACCGATCATAAAAAATTTTGTTATCTTCATATCCTTGCATTAAATAATCTGTATGCAAAAATAAGAAGAAAAAAAATACATAAAAAACAAAATGGATATATGTAACTACTTAGTAGAGACAATTATCCATTTTGTCGATTTTCGCCAAAAGTCTTAACAAAAGTTATTTAATTATGATAAAGAACTTAACCTGGCTATATACTTCCCAAGAATATCAAACTCGATATTGACCTTACTTCCTAATTTAATATCACAAAAATTTGTATGTTCAAATGTATAAGGAATTATCGCGACCTGAAATGTGTCCGCGGTCGGGTTACATACAGTAAGAGAAACACCATTTACCGTTACACTACCTTTATCTACTGTAAAATATCCACGACGAGCCATCTCTTTGTCAAACGGATATTTAAACGTAAAATAAGTACTGCCGTTGGCGTCTTCAATATTAATACATTCAGCCGTCATATCAACATGACCTTGCACAATATGCCCGTCAAGACGTCCATTCATTACCATTGAACGTTCAACATTAACTTTATCACCAACAGATAACAAGCCAAGATTTGAACGCTCCAATGTCTCCTTCATGGCTGTAACAGTATACTCATCATTATCAAGGTTCACAACAGTAAGACACACGCCATTATGTGAAACACTTTGGTCTATTTTCAATTCATTTGCAAAAGAACATCTGAATGTATAATTTACATTATCTTTATCTTTTTCAATTGCAGACACTATAGCCATATCTTCTATAATTCCAGAAAACATAATAATGATAACTTTTAAATTAAACAATATGGGCAGGATACAATCCTGCCCTTTATACTGAAAAAGACCGTACCAGTGATGTGATGAAACTCCGAGCAATATAAGGATTTGAGAGCTCTCCGCCTTTGTAATCCACCGGCTTTACAGCTATATCATAAGATATTGTGGCCCGCCATTAGCAAAAGAAGTCTTCTCGGTTTTCAGTTTTAATTTGATGAGTATCCCGATCGAACTAATACGGTCTGTATTTACATCTTTTGATGATGCAAAATTACATATTTATTCTCAATGCTGCAAATATTTCAATACGATTTTTATGAATTAGCATATAATACTTTTTCATTAGCAAAAAACTTTTAGTATTCCACAATACATAGCATTAACATTTATTTTAGACTGAATAGAATACGTCCTTAGTCACAAGCATTTCATTATAAATCATTTATCTTGCTTGAACTACTCCATTACATGCATTAATCACTCACCTTATGTACAGCCAAATAAAATGACCCGACAAAATAAAATTCAATATCACGAAACATTAAAAAATAAAATATAATTATATTCTATTCTAATTCAAAAATAAAATGTAATTTTGCGCCCGAATAAAAAACCACAGAAATGAAAAAGGCAACATCAAAAAAAATTCTAATTGTAACAGCTATTTGCGCTGTAATAGCATGTCTTCTTTGCTATTATTATTTATTTTCTTCAATGTCTACAAAAGAAAACAACACATATGTATATATAGATGATGACGATAATATTGACTCTGTATATGCAAAACTTGAGCCTATAGCAACAAGCAACTCTATGTCAGGCTTCAAAATATTGGTAAAATACAGTTCATATACAGAAAATATCAGAACCGGACGATATGAGATTGAAAAAGGGAATGGCGCATTTACAGTGTTCAGAAAACTAAAAAATGGCCTTCAATCATCAGTAAACCTTACAATACCAAGTGTAAGAACTGTTGATAAGCTTGCAGAAATCATCTCAAAGAAAATGATGATGGATAGTTTGTCAATACATAAAGCACTGACAGATTCTGCAACATGTGCAAAATACGGATATACAACACAAACAATATTGTGCATGTTTATCCCCAATACATATGAATTATATTGGAACATTTCCGTAGACAAATTTCTAGAAAAAATGAATAAAGAAAACAAAAAGTTCTGGAATTTTGAGCGGACTCAAAAGGCTAAAGCCATGAACTTGACAAAAGAAGAGGTAATAACAATGGCAAGTATTGTTGACGAAGAAACTGCAAACGACCAAGAAAAGCCTATGATTGCAGGAATGTATTACAATAGATTAAAAGCCGGAATGCCATTACAAGCAGACCCGACTATAAAATTTGCATTGCAGGACTTCAACATAAGGCGCATTTACAATAACATGTTGACCGTTAAAAGCCCATATAACACATATAAAAATATAGGTCTGCCTCCCGGCCCAATAAGGATTCCAACTGTTGCGGGCATCGATGCAGTGTTAAATCACGTTCATCACAATTATTTATATATGTGTGCAAAAGAAGATTTTAGCGGTACACATAACTTTGCTGAAACATATGACGAACATTTAAAGAATGCAGCAAAATACTCTGAAGCATTAAATAAAAGAGGAATTCAATAATCACAATATATGTCAAGTGCAGGACTATGATTTTAGAGGATCTAATAATAAGATCACTAAATCATAGTCCAGCATTGTTTAATGCATATAAATTTAAGACAAAGATTAAATTAAACGGTAAACCCAGTAAATATTAGTTGCAATTTCTTAGTTTGTCTTTGATTACTAATAACATAAGCCACACAAAACAATAAAAACGACTACAATTTGTTTTGTTTTGTCTTAGGTTTACATTATCTTTGCACAATAATTCAGATTATTATGGTAATGAACGAAGAGATTAAGAATGAAGAGAAGAAAAGTCTTAGCTTTGTTGAACAACTAGTAGAAAGCGACTTGGCAGAAGGTAAAAACGGAGGAAGAATACAAACACGTTTTCCGCCTGAGCCAAACGGATACTTACACATAGGACACGCTAAGGCTATTTGCATGGATTTCGGTGTCGCTGAGAAATACAACGGCATCTGCAATCTACGCTTCGATGACACAAACCCAAGCAAAGAAGATACCGAGTATGTTGATTCTATTCTTAATGATATAAAGTGGCTGGGATTTCATTGGGAAAACGTTTATTATGCTTCTGACTACTTCCAACAGCTTTGGGATTTTGCCGTATGGATGATCAAAGAAGGAAAAGCATATATAGACGAACAGTCAAGTGAAATGATTGCCGAGCAGAAAGGGACACCAACACAGCCCGGCACGCCATCGCCCTATAGAGACAGACCTATTGAAGAAAACCTTGAGCTCTTCAATAAGATGAACACTCCTGACATGGAAGAAGGCTCTATGGTTCTACGAGCTAAACTTGATATGGCAAATCCGAATATGCATTTCCGTGACCCTATTATGTATCGTATAATACATACACCACATCATCGTACAGGGACAAAATGGCATGCATACCCGATGTATGACTTTGCACATGGACAAAGTGATTTCTTCGAAGGAGTAACCCATTCAATATGCACACTCGAATTTGTCCCCCACCGTCCACTCTATGATAAGTTCATTGACGAACTGAAAGCATATAAAGGTGAAACAGAAAACATCAATGACAATCGTCCCAGACAGATTGAATTCAATCGTCTAAATCTTACATATACTGTAATGAGCAAACGTAAATTACATGCGCTTGTTGATGAGCATAAAGTAAACGGATGGGACGATCCTCGTATGCCGACTATTTGCGGTATGCGCAGAAGAGGGTATTCACCAGAAAGCATTAGAAACTTCATAAAGAGTATCGGATATACAAAGTTTGATGCTCTTAATGATATGGCACTTCTCGAAGCTGCTGTCCGTGACGACCTTAACAAAAGAGCTATAAGGGTTTCAGCTGTTGTCAATCCCGTGAAACTTGTTATCACAAACTATCCGGAGGGTCAAACCGAAGAAATGGAGGCAATCAACAATCCTGAAAACGAAGCTGATGGAAGCCATATGATTACTTTCAGCAGGAATCTATGGATTGAACGTGAAGACTTTATGGAAGACGCTCCTAAAAAGTTCTTCAGAATGACCCCAGGAAAAGAGGTACGCCTTAAAAATGCATATATAGTTAAATGTACAGGATGTACAAAAGACGAGAACGGTAACATTACAGAGATACAAGCCGAATATGACCCTATCAGCAAAAGCGGCATGGAGGGAGCAAACCGCAAAGTAAAAGGAACGCTACATTGGGTAAGTGCAGACTATTGCCAAAAAGCAGAAGTAAGAATATACGACCGTCTGTTTAACGTGGAGAATCCTTCTGCTGACGAAAGAGATTTCAGAGAGCTTCTTAATCCAGACTCGCTCACAATTATCCCTGAGTGTTATGTTGAAAAATTCGCAGCAGAAAAGAAGCCAGGAGAATATCTGCAGTTCCAACGCATTGGATACTTCATGGCCGATTTAAGTTCTACCCCCGACCATCTTGTTTTCAACAAAACAGTCGGCCTAAAGGACACATGGTCTAAAATTAATAAAAATTGAATAGATGTCATATAATAACTCTGAAGATTATTTTGAGTCAAACGAATTCAAAGCCACTCTGAAAAAATTTGAAGAAGCTGAAAGGAGTGGACAGGAAATAATATTAGATTCCGAAGAATTTGTTGATATTGCTGAATATTACTATAATCATGGCAAAGTTAATGCAGCAATAGAGATAATCAACAGAGCTATAGACCTATATCCAGGAGCTGCCGCTCCGCTTTTATTTAAAGCGAGAATGGCACTTCTGGATTACAATGACATTAATAAAGCCAATTTATACGCAGACTTAATTAACGACAAGAATGATTTAGAATATTTCTACATCAAGGCAGAAATAATGATTAATGAGGGTAAAATAGAAGAAGCCGACAACTACCTTGAAAATAAATACGAAGAAATTGATGATGACGAAAAAGACTATTTTGCCATTGACACAACAGCTTTATACATAGACTATAACATTATAGGAAAAGCAAATAAGTGGATAAAGAAATCAGAAGCAGTTGATACAGTCGAATATAAAGAGCAATATGCAAGAATTATGATGGAAAATGGCGATTATAAGAAAAGCCAAGAGCTATTTAATGAATTAATAGACAATAATCCCTACTCCACTCAATATTGGAACTCGCTTGCATCTTCACAATTTTTATGCAATAATATTGAGGAAGCCATACAAAGTTGTGAATTTGCCCTTGCAATTAACCCTGAAAATGCAACGGCGCTCCTAAACAAAGCAAACGGTCTGTATAATCTCGGGAATTATAAAGAAGCCTTGAAATATTATACAAGATATTGCGAACAATGCCCTAATGACGAAAATGGCGAGACTCTGATAGGATTCTGCAATATGTTGCTTGAGGATTATCTTAATGCCATTAAACATTTTCAAATTGCAGAAAGATTATCTGCACAGAATTCTCCAATGCTAACAGACATTTATAAAGACTGGGCATTTGCATTATGCCGTCTTGGAAGAATTGACGAAAGTATGACAGTCCTTGACAAAGCGCAAAATATAGGATGCGACCAAAATGAATTGTTGGTTTACAGAGGCAGCCTGCTTATCGGGAGCGGACGTTTTTATGAGTCTAAAAAATATTTTCTTAAAGCAATCAAAGACTCTGACTACTCTCCAAATATTGTAATGAAGACCGCAATCGTTATTTACGAAAGCGGAAATATTAACGTAGCATACAAGATGTTTCAAATGCTATACAAGAAATATCCTAATTGGACTAAGGGATACGCATATTATGCAGCCATTTGTTACTCTCTAAATAAAGAAGACGAATTTCTGAAAAATCTTAAAAAGGCAGTAATATTTTCACCTGAAGAAAGTAAAATTGTATTAGGAAAATTATTTCCAGAAGATATGGAAACAAATTATTATTACCAATATATGCTCAACAAACTTGGTAAATCATGATAATGCTGCATCAACTAAAGGTTTATTAAATACTAATTATCTGAAGACTAGGGAGAAAAGTATCCCGCTAAAATTTCTATATTTAATCAATCAAATTTCATCTTTATATTTTCATATTAATTAAACAAAGGAGGATAATAACCTCATTTATCATGAAGCAGACAGAGGCGTTTTCCTTGACTTGACATCAAAGCATAAACATATAAATTGCGAAACATAAAAGACGAATTAATTTCCCTTATAAAAATCGAAACATTTAGCATTATTCTCATTATACTTTAGTACGAATTCGCCACAAAGAACGAATCATCAATAGAAGAAAGCACAAAATAGTTTCAAATTGAAAACCTATTATTTACGTATAAGAACTCAGTAACTTTTGAACAAAAAGTGGCTGAGTTTTCATGCATAAACCATAGGATTATCTCATTGAAACAAATGCATACATAAAATTTAAGTTGAATAATTTAATCTGCGACAATGAAAAATGCTCTTAAAGAAGAAAGATATTATTTTTCTATAAAAAATTTCATTATATTTGTTTTTAACATATAAATAATGTATTTTTACGTCACAATATGAATATAATGTATTATGTGGAAATATTACGCATTATTGTCCGCTCTATTTGCCTCATTAACAGCTATATTTGCCAAAATAGGCATTAAAGATGTAAATTCAGACTTAGCTACAGCCATAAGAACATCAATAATAGTATTATTGACATGGGGCATTGTTCTATTTTGTGGAGTTGAAGATAAGATTAAGGATATAAGTTTACACTCATGGCTATTTCTTATTCTATCAGGTATAGCCACAGGATGTTCTTGGTTGTTTTATTTTAAAGCTTTACAAAATGGTGATGTTTCACGCGTTGCCCCAATAGACAAACTTAGTGTTCCACTAACTATATTTATGTCATTTATAATATTAAAAGAACCTATCAGCTTTAGAACCATTGCGGGCGGAATATTAATCACAGGCGGAAGCATACTCTTATTGTTAAAATGAAGATACTTATAATTGAAGACGAAAGAGAACTTTCAGACAACATTGTAACATTCTTAAGTTCTGAAAATTATTTGTGTGAACAGGCATTCACCTTTGCAGATGCAAAAATGAAAGTGCATTTATATGAATATGAATGCATTGTTCTTGACATAATGCTACCAGATGGGAACGGCCTTGAACTATTAAAAGAAATCAGAGATAGACATAGCCAAGTAGGAGTAATCATTGTGTCAGCAAAAGACTCTATTAATGATAAAATAACAGGCCTGGAAGTAGGTGCTGATGACTATCTGGCAAAACCATTTAGTCTGCCGGAACTTAAAATGCGAATATACGCCATCATCAGACGAAAAAAATTTTATACAAGCAACATTCTGTGCAGCAACGGCATAAAAATTGATCTGCTAAAAAAGGCCGTAACAATAAACTCTGAAACAATAACACTCACAAGAACAGAATACGAACTGCTGTTATTTTTAATAAGCAATAAGAATAAGGTTATATCAAAACTTTCTATGGCTGAACATTTAACCGGAGAAATGGCTGACATGCTAGACAATCATAATTTTGTATATACGCATATCAAAAATCTGAAGGCAAAACTTACAAGACAAGGATGTTCAGAGTGTATTAAAAATATTTACGGTACAGGATACAAATGGATAGAAGAATGAGAAGAAGTAATCTTATAGACAAAGCCATGCTACAGTTCACCATTTGCGTAACTATTCTCATGCTATTGGCAACGCCACTATTTTATTGGCTCACAAAACACTATTATGCAGAAGACCTCATACTGGTTATTGATACAATAAAACACGGAAAAGACATTCCCCCACTCGATGTTGAACGAGACATCATGCATGGAATCATGATACAATTCGGACTGATAATATGCATCATCGGAATATCTGTAATATTAATAATGAAAAATATTTCTGTAAAGCTTTGGACACCTTTTTATTATACACTAAGCCAAATAAGCAGATTTAAACTTGAGGACAAAAAGGTGCCACAGTTTCCGGAAAACAAGGTAAATGAATTTACTAAATTAAATGAGGCTGTAACAATCCTTATGAGAAACAGCCTGATAAGTTATAATATACAAAAAGAATTTACAGAAAATGCATCACATGAGATGCAAACACCTTTAGCTATATTCCAAAGCAAACTCGATAATTTGTTACAAGACGAGCATCTCACTAAAAAGCAAGCAGATACTATACAAGACCTTTATAATCTTACAGTACGCCTGACACGCCTCAACAAAAATCTATTATTGCTTGCAAGAATAGATAACAATCAATATAGTGAAATGTCTGAAGTTGATATAATAAATATCTTAAATCGTATGTTGCCCTTGTTACATTCTATATCTGATGGGATAACTATTATAAGAGATTTTAAACTTCCGTCTATGATAATTAAATGTAATAGCACTCTTTTAGAAAGCATGATCAACAATTTAATTGTAAATGCTTTAAGACACAACCAAATTAATGGTGAAATAATAATAACAGTTGAGCAAGACAGAATGATTATCTCAAATACATCAAATGGAATGGCACTTGATGAAAACTTACTGTTTAACCGCTTTTACAGACCGATACGCGATAATAAGGGCAGCGGTCTTGGGTTATCCATCGTAAAAGCGATATGCAAATTTCACAACTGGAAAATTGAATACAAACACATTAACAACAAGAATCATTTTATCATAGCATTTAAATAATATATAAAGATATCCTTACCATAATTGGCCATCATCATAAATATTCACTTTACGAATTAATCATAACCACCTATAAATCGATACATTACAACGACAAGACATCTCATCCAAATAACATATCCATAACGATAATAATGCCAAGCTGTATTATTGCATAATAAGTATGATTAATAAATTAATCTATACAGAAAGGCCAACACAAATACATTCGCCCGTAAATATTATTTATAATAAAATTGTCTTATAAAACCTTTCTGTTCTTATAGTTTAGCATTATCATTTATACCAATAACACCACATAAAATGCTATATTTAACACTATTGTCCTAAAATCTACAAAATGTCTTCAAAATTTCCACTTATTTTTGCGCAAAAAACAGATGAAAAGAACTATTATCATATCTACAATTTCAGCAATAATAATCGTTTTTTGTATTATTCCAGGGTATTTATATCCTATTTTTGAAATATTGGATGCTATAGACAAACAATTAACAATTGCTTTAAATTTTAATGGAGGCTCAATTGTAGATGCTATTCTATATGCCATGTCATCAAGAATAACATGTTCAATCTGTGTTTTAATAGCAATCACTTTATATTTTCTAAGAAAAAAAACAAAACTAAGAAGATATCTTGTTATTGTTTTGGGATTAACACTCGTCATAACATTATGTGATCAGATATCAGCTTCTGTTATAAAGCCATATGTATGCCGTTTAAGACCATCACACACCATTGGCGTATGCGAATTTTTACATTACGTATATGGTTACAAAGGAGGTCAATATGGATTTGTATCCAGCCATGCAGCCAATACATTAGGAGCCGCCGCATTTTTATCTTACATAATTAAAAACAAAAGAATTACAATTTATCTGTTTACATGGGCTTTTATCGTTTGCTATTCTAGAATATATTTAGGGGTGCATTATTTGGGCGATGTAATATGTGGTGGTATTCTAGGCGCTGCGATAGGATATACAACAGCTTTCGCTATAAACAGCATTATCATTAGATACATCACATGGAAACATCTTCGTTCGTATAAAGCCCAATTAAGATAAAAACGCTGAAATAAACATTATATATTATTTTAGCACTGCCGACAAAGGTATTTTATATTGCATAGAAAAAATTAGGAATAAATATCGCTTTAAATAAGTTTTATTTTTAATTTTGCAATTCAATATTATGTTAGGGCTTGCAATTATGCTTCACACGATAATATGTGAGGCATATTTTAATGTATTGCTCATAAAATCAGAAATATGAATAAACAGGAAAAAAAATTATTATTAATTCTAATGGTGATATGCGTGATATCACTTATCTCATTCATCGGTTTGTCATTATTTAATACTCGTGGCGAACCGCGTGAGGCTATAGTATCATTGTCCATGCTAAAATACGGCAACTGGATATTACCAATAAACAACGGAATAGACATTGCATATAAACCGCCATTGCTACACTGGTTTATAGCGTTATTATCATATATTTACGGAGAAGTTACTACGTTCACCGCACGTATGCCTTCAGCCCTATCATTAATAGCAATGATTGCTGCTGGATATGTATTCTTTGCCAAGCGCAAAGATGCAACAACTGCTTTCATCGCCGGCATAATTACACTCACCTGCTTTGAAGTACATAGAGCAGGAACATCATGCCGTGTTGACATGCTGCTGAGTTCGCTTATAGTTATCGCCCTATATCAGCTGCACAAATGGGGCGAAAAAGGAATGAAAGGTTTTCCGCTATGGGGTGTATTAGCAATGAGTGGTGCCTTCCTGACCAAAGGGCCTATTGGCATATTATTACCATGCCTTGTGGAGTTTGTATATCTACTTATACGTGAAACAAAGCCCGCAAAACTTATTTTTACTTTCATATTGATTGGTCTATCTGCATGTATACTTCCATCATTATGGTACATTGCTGCATATAGGCAAGGCGGAGACAAATTTTTAGAATTAGTTTATGAAGAAAATGTCCTACGCTTTCTTGGCAAGATGTCATATTCTTCACACGAGAAACCTGCATATTATAATTTAATAACAGTAATTGCCGGATATGTCCCCTACACTCTTCTTGTAATTATATCGCTTTTTGCTATTAAATATAAGTCGTTTGATTTTGGAATAAACCAATGGTGGAAAAAACTTCGCAATCGAATTACAACAATGGATTCAGCACATTTATTTTCACTATTGAGCATAGTTATTATTTTCGTATTCTATTGCATTCCAAAAAGCAAACGTAGCGTTTACCTTTTACCGATATATCCGTTCATTGCCTTTTTCTTAGCAGAATATATAATATACCTATCCCATAAACATAAAATTGTCTTAAAGGTTTTTGGAAATATCATGGCAGGAATATCAATTCTGCTAATGATTTGTTTTTTTGCTGTAAGAATCAACATTATACCTGAAAGCATTTTTTCAGGCAAACATGCAGTAGAAAACATAAATATGATGAGAGACTTGGCCACTACAGAATTGAATTTTATGTCTATAATAATATTGGCAATCCCTATCATAGCTTCAATTATATTTTGGCGTATTAAGAATCAGAGCCCTTACAAATTAGTGTTATCCACATTAGGAATTGTTTGGGGAATCTTCATCTCTCTAGACGGATTCTATCAACCTGTAATACTTAGTTCTAAGTCAGACTACAATGTTGCCATGCAAATAAAAAAGATTGTACCAAGTGGCAGAATATATTCATATAGAACAGACATTGTTGTTGGAGACCGTATGCACCCGTTCACAATAAACTTTTATCTTGGCGACCGTGTTGTGCCGTTTGACTGTTTCAACCCTTCATATGGCTACCTTATTGCAGGAAATGATGACATTGAAACTTTCAAAAAAACATACCCCAATTATAGAGTAGAAGAAATTCGTGATTTTAAACATCGCAGCTGTGATGATAAAAAATGGTTGCACTTTTATAAATTCTACAACAACGAAGCAAATAAACAGAATTACAAATCAATATAACAATAAAAATAAACCTGAACAATGAACCTTTTAATAGTTGTACCATGCTATAATGAAGAGGAAATGCTGCCGGAAACCACTAAACAATTAACTGCAGTAATAGATAAAATGGTGCATGACAGAAGCATCAGCACCGGCAGGATCTTGTATATTGATGATGGAAGCAAAGACAACACATGGAAACTGATAGAAAAATATGCCTCAGAAAGCAACAAAGTATGCGGTTTAAAACTATCTCGAAATTCGGGACACCAATTCGCCCTTACTGCAGGACTTGAATGGGCTTCTGAAAATGCGGATGCAGCAATATCAATTGATGCAGACCTGCAAGATGACGTCAATGCAATATATGACATGGTCAAATGTTTTAATGATGGTAAAGACATCGTTTACGGAGTAAGACGTGAACGCAAGACAGATACGTTTTTCAAACGCAATACAGCACTTTTATTTTACAAACTCATGAATAAGTTAGGCGGTAAGATAATCTATAACCATGCAGACTTCAGACTGATGAGCCGTAGGGCCCTTAAATCATTAATGGATTATCCCGAGCGTAATCTATTTTTACGTGGAATGGTCGCTTCATTAGGATATCCGTCAGATATAGTTTATTATGACAGAAAAGAAAGAATGGCTGGTGTATCTAAATATCCATTAAAGAAAATGATCAGCTTTGCCCTAGACGGAATAACATCCTTCTCAATAAAACCTTTACACTATATTACTTACCTTGGTGTTGTATTCATATTGATTTCTATAGCCGTAATTATATATGCACTGATATCATATTTCGACAGAGATGCAATTCAAGGTTGGACATCTCTTCTTATATCTGTATGGTTCATTGGCGGATGTATACTTATCGCATGCGGGGTCATTGGTGAATATGTTGGAAAAATCTACATTGAGACAAAAAGAAGACCATTATATTTTATAGAAAAGACCGCAGGCATTTCGAATAAATAAAAGCATAGCTATCATATAAAGACTCCCCGGATTTAAACATTTAAATCCGGGGAGTCTTTATATGGTAAATCTTATAGTAACAAGATTTATTATTTTGTAACATGGAACCAATCAGCCTCTAGCCATCCTCTATTAGCCTTACCAGCAGGTTCTGCTGCCACAAAACCTATTTTAGCTCCAATCCATTTGCCTTCACGCATCTTGAAACTTTCGCCTACTTTCTTATATTTTTTTCCGTCTAAACTATATGCAAAATTACAGATGCCATCATTAACCATCATACGGAGATAAATATCTTCGTGAATGGCTGGTTGATAATCAATCTTATCAACTTCAGTAGGCTTAAGCTTGGCAATGACATTAACTTTTTCCGGCTTTCCTTTATCAGCTTTTAAGCAAGTAATCTGCTGAAGTTCAAATTCATCCCCAACTCTTTTTACAACAATAGCAGAATAGTCGAGTCCCATCATAATCAGACCTCCAAACTGGTTCTGATCTTTAGCAGTTACACGTACTTTAGCTGTTGCTGTAAATTTATCAGCAGGAGTTTTCTGAAGCAGCAAATTCGGCACTTCCCATAAGTTCACGAAATTCTCACTTAACTTATGATTGTAGACTCTAAAAGTACCAAATGAAGTAGGCATACCAAAGAACTGATTATAATTTGCATGCCACTGCCATTGTTTACCCAAGAGAGGCTGATTAAACTCATCGCTTTCAACAGGATTTTGAATAGGCCAAGCTTTAGATGTTTTTGGCTTACGGTAAGTTTTAACAGGATCACCGCAATAATCACCATCTTTATCTATTCCCATAACAGGCCAATTATCTCTCCATTCAACCGGCTGCAAATGCACTACACGTCCATAACAGCCCTTATCTTGAAAATGCAAAAACCAATCTTCACCAAATGCAGTATGAACCCACGCTCCTTGATGAGGGCCATTGACATCACTCTTTCCTTGGGCTAATACTTTTTTGCACTCATAAGGACCAAATGGACTCTTAGATCTCATAGCAAGCTGGAATCCTGTAGGAACTCCACCTGCTGGGCACATAATCCAATACCACCCATCCCTCTTATAAAACTTTGGACCTTCACAAGTTCGGTTCTCCGTTCCATTACCATCAAAAACAATAACAGGATCACCGATAGCCTTTGTTCCATCTGCAGATAATTCACGCACTACTATTACAGATGCGAAACGTGATCTACTATTTGCATAAGCACTTACAAGATAGCATCGTCCGTCCTCATCCCATAGTGGTGTACTGTCAATATTGCCAGGTCCCGGAATAACGCAAACAGGCTTCTCCCACTCTCCGGCAGGATTCTTTGTCTTTACCATGAACACGCCATAATCAGGATCACCCCAGTAAATATAAAATTCTCCATTATGATACCTGATACTAGGAGCCCATACGCCATTACCGTGAGAAGGCATATCATAAACGCTTGCCGGCTCAATATCCTTCAAAGCATGTCCTATTATTTCCCAATTAACCAAATCCTTTGAGTGAAGTATTGGCAAACCTGGAGTACAGTTGAAAGAACTTGCAGTAAGATAATAATCTTCACCTACGACGCATACATCAGGATCGCTATAATCCGCATTGATAACAGGGTTTGTATAAGTGCCGTCACCATTATCAGGACACCAAACCTCAGAACGGTATTGTCCATATGAAACTAATGGAACCAAAAGCAATGACAAAAAGAATGTTTTTTTCATGTGTTCAAGTAAATTAATTTTATATTAATAATTAAACGATATCCTATATGACTTTCACAAATTTTTTTCCTATTGAATCAAAACGCAATAAATAATTTACATCGTGCACAATATGCATAAATTCTACAGATGTGTCATTAGTTTTTCTTACTGAATTTGCCACATGCCCCATTGTACGACGCAAATTAATCTCAATACAAGGATTCAACAAAAAGCCGTTGGCACCACCAGAAACAATCATCATGTCAACACCAAACGGACCTTGATATAAACCTGAAAGATATGATGAAAAAACTTTTATAATATTTTCTCTGATACGTGTCAGCATTTCCTCCGACACATATTTTGAGAGTAATTCCGTTTTATATGATTCCGATGCTATGATATTACCCGTATATGACACACCATCTGTATTAAACAAAGATAAGCCACAATAACTAATATGCCCATCACCATGAGAATAAAACTCCATGGCAAAATCTTTCACCTTATTATAATACGGCTCAACACAAAGTCCTCCTTGACGATTTATAATGTTTTTAATCCATCCTAATTTAGAAGGGCAGACTTCCTTTTCTGAAAGATATTTAACGCCACGTCCACTACTACTCCACGGCGCTTTAACAACGACTTGTCCATATTTTTCAACCAAGTTAAAAATATCTTCAGGATGTGTAACATAAAAACTTTCACCACACGTCATATCCTCTATACCTACTCTAATCAATTTCAATAAAGCGGATGTATGACTGCGATTTGAAAAATGTTTTACATCAGTCAGAATGCGATCATCAACAACATCACACAAATCTTTTCCGTTAATTATTATCCCTGACTTAGAAAGCATTGAACGTAGGCTTAAGTCCCATCCCCATGGGTCTATAGATGAAAAATCCGCGGCTTTCAAATCATCAATAGTAACAAAAACGACATCTGCATGACACCTGTGGGTCTTTGCTAAAGCTTTAAGTGCATAAGGAACATCATCAACAAGAACGCAATCACCATCATTTGCCCATAGTGCAGGAATATATCCCAAGTTCATTTTGAACTCCTGAATTGCGTGCGGCAGGGTTATGCTTTCTGTCCCATATGCTAAAGCAATGTCATGCTCTGGATTAAAAATATGTAACTTCACAAAAAACAATTATTGATTTTGGTGCAAAAATAATAAAAAAAAATGAGTTTTTGCAATGTATGGTTTGCAATTATAGAATAATAATATTATCTTTGCAAAAGAAAACAAATTAAAAAAGAATGGAAGCTTTCTTTCGTACCCATACTTATTTGGTAGAACACACAAACGCCCCCGTTCGCCGCATGCTGATGGACGAGATAAACTGGGACGAGAGGATGATTGGCATAAAAGGTACAAGAGGTGTTGGCAAAACTACTTTTCTTTTACAATATGCAAAAGAAAACTTCGCACCTAATGACCGTAAATGTCTTTATGTCAACATGAACAACTTCTATTTTCAAGGAAGAGGCATTGCAGACTTTGCCGGTGAGTTTTACAAAAATGGTGGAAACGTACTGCTAATTGACCAAATCTTCAAAGAACCAAATTGGAGTAAAGAGCTGCGTCTCTGCTACGAAAAGTATCCACAACTAAAAATTATATTTACAGGTAGCAGCGTTATGCACCTAAAAGAAGAAAATCCAGAACTTAATGGTATTGTAAAAAGCTACAACCTTAGGGGCTTTTCTTTAAGAGAATATATAAATCTTGTTGCTGGAACAAACTTTAGGCCGTATACATTAGATGAAGTATTACGCGACCACGAACATATAACTCGCCACATATTACCTGAAGTTTCACCTGGGAAATATTTAAAGGAGTATCTTCACCATGGGTTCTATCCATTTTTTCTTGAGCACAGAAATTTCTCCGAGAATTTGCTCAAGACAATGAATATGATGACAGAAGTTGATATACTACTGATTAAGCAGATTGAGCTCAAATATCTCACAAAGATAAAAAAACTATTTTATCAGCTTGCCGTTGACGGTCCCAAGGCACCAAACATAAGCCAACTGGCGATTGATATAGAGACAAGCAGAGCTACGGTTATGAACTACATAAAGTACCTAGCGGAAGCACGGCTGATTAACATAATATATCCTGTCGGTCAGGAATTTCCCAAAAAGCCAGGAAAGATAATGATGCATAACCCGAACCTTATTTACGCAATATATCCTATTAGAGTAGAGGAACAAGATGTTATGGAAACATTCTTTGTTAACTCTATGTGGAAAGATCACAAGATAAATCAGAGCAATAAAGATAACTGTTACACAGTAGACGAAAATAAGGAGTTCAGAATCTGTGACGCTACAGGAAATGCAAAAATCAGAATGAATCCAGACACTATTTATGCCCGCTACAACACAGAAATCGGCAAAGGAAATCAGATACCATTATGGCTATTGGGATTTCTATATTAAAAGAAGAAATATTTTATTATATAATTAAGAAGGTATATAGATACACTAACATTTAATATTTTATTAAAAATGGCTAAAGAAAAAAAGTTTATCACTTGTGATGGTAACGAAGCTGCTGCTCACATAAGCTATATGTTTAGCGAAGTTGCAGCAATTTATCCTATCACACCATCTTCACCGATGGCAGAACACGTTGACGAATGGGCTGCAAAAGGCCGTAAAAACCTTTTCGGACAGACTGTTTCTGTACAGGAAATGCAGTCTGAAGGTGGAGCTGCCGGAGCCGTTCATGGTTCACTTCAGGCAGGCGCCCTCACAACAACATTCACAGCGTCTCAGGGCTTGCTGCTCATGATTCCTAACATGTACAAAATTGCCGGAGAACTTCTGCCATGCGTTTTTGACGTATCTGCACGTTCATTGGCATCAAATTCATTGTGTATCTTTGGTGATCATCAAGACGTTATGGCTTGTCGCCAGACTGGTTTCGCAATGTTCTGCGAGGGATCTGTACAGGAAGTTATGGACCTTACAGCCGTAGCTCACCTGGCATCACTTAAAACATGCGTACCATTCCTTAACTTCTTCGATGGTTTCCGCACATCTCACGAGTATCACAAGATAGAACTTCTTGAGCAGGAAGATATCGCTCCGCTGCTTGACATGGAAGACGTTAAACGTTTCCGCGACCGTGCGCTTACACCTGAGCGTCCTGTAACACGTGGTACAGCAGAGAATCCTGAAACATTCTTCACACACCGTGAATCTTGCAACAGCTATTATGACAAAGTACCTGAAGTTGTTGAGCATTACCTCGGTGAAATCAGCAAGATTACAGGTCGTGAATACCACCTCTTCTCATATTATGGTGCAGACGATGCTGACAGAATCATAATCCTTATGGGTTCTGCAACAGAGGCAGCACGCGAAGCAATCGACCACCTCAATGCAAATGGCGAGAAAGTTGGTATGATTTCTGTTCACCTCTATCGTCCATTCTCTGTTAAACACCTGCTCGCTTCTGTACCTAAGACAGTTAAACGTATTGCAGTTCTTGACAGAACAAAAGAACCTGGAGCTGAAGGCGAACCTCTGTATCTTGATGTTAAGAGCGCTTACTATGATGTTGAAGACAGACCTCTCATCGTTGGCGGACGTTATGGACTAGGTTCTAACGATACAACTCCTGCTACAATCATATCAGTATTCAACAATCTGAAACTTAACGAACCTAAGAATCATTTTACAGTAGGTATTGTTGATGATGTTACATTCACATCACTTCCTCAGGTTGAAGAAATGGCTCTTGGCGGCGAAGGAATGTTCGAAGCTAAATTCTTTGGTTTGGGTGCAGACGGTACTGTTGGTGCAAACAAGAACTCAGTTAAGATTATTGGTGATAATACCAACAAACACTGTCAGGCATACTTCTCTTACGATTCAAAGAAATCAGGAGGTTTCACATGTTCACACCTGCGTTTCGGTGATTCACCAATCCGTAGCACATATCTCGTAAATACACCTAACTTCGTAGCATGCCACGTTCAGGCTTACTTACATATGTACGATGTTACACGTGGTTTGCAGAAGAACGGTACATTCTTGCTGAACACAATATTTGATGGCGAAGAGCTTGTAAACTTTATACCTAATAAGGTTAAACGCTATTTCGCTCAGAACAATATTACAGTTTACTATATTAATGCAACTAAGATTGCACAAGAAATTGGCTTGGGCAACCGTACAAACACTATTCTTCAGAGTGCATTCTTCCGTATAACAGGTGTTATTCCTGTTGACTTGGCCGTTGAACAGATGAAGAAATTCATCGTTAAGTCTTACGGAAAGAAGGGACAGGATGTTGTTGACAAGAACTATGCTGCAGTTGATCGCGGTGGCGAATACAAACAGCTTACAGTTGATGCAGCATGGGCAAATCTTGAAGACGATGCTATAGTAGAAGACGATGCTCCTGCATTCGTAAAAGAACTTGTTCGTCCTATCAACGCTCAGGCTGGAGACTTGCTGAAAGTTTCAGACTTCATCAACCATGACACTGTTGACGGTACATGGCAGAATGGCACATCAGCTTATGAAAAGCGCGGTGTTGAAGCCTTTGTTCCTGTATGGAATTCTGAAAACTGTATCCAGTGTAACAAGTGTGCATATGTTTGTCCTCACGCTGCAATCCGTCCGTTTGTTCTGACAGACGAAGAGCTTAAGGGCTTTGACGACACAACTCTCGAGATGAAGGCTCCTGCAGCAATGAAGGGTATGCACTTCGTTATAAAGGCAAGTGTTATGGATTGTCTTGGATGTGGTAACTGTGCAGATGTTTGTCCTGGAAATCCGAAGAAGGGTAAGGCTCTTACAATGGTTCCATTCGCAGGAAATGATGTTGAGGCTGCTCGTTGGGATTATCTGGTTAACAAAGTTTCAAGCAAACAGGATCTTGTAGACATCAAGTCAAACGTTAAGAACTCTCAGTTTGCTAAACCTCTGTTTGAGTTCTCTGGAGCTTGCTCTGGTTGCGGTGAGACACCTTACGTTAAACTGATTTCTCAGCTCTTCGGTGACCGTGAAATGATTGCTAACGCAACAGGTTGTTCTTCTATCTACTCTGCATCTATACCTTCTACTCCTTATTGCAAGAATGAAAAGGGACAGGGTCCTGCATTCGACAACTCTCTGTTCGAGGACTTCTGCGAATTCGGTATGGGTATGGTACTTGGTAACAAGAAGATGAAAGAGCGTGTAACAGTTCTTCTGAACGAAGCTATTTCAAAAGAGGATACTCCTGCTGAATTCAAGGCAGCAGCTCAGGAGTGGATTGGTGCTCAGGATGATGCTGAAGCATCTAAAGCTGCAGCTGCTAAGCTGAAACCGATGATTGCAGCTGGCGCAGAATCTGGATGTGAAATCTGCAAGGAACTTAAGACTCTTGATCACTATCTCGTTAAGCGCAGCCAGTGGATTATCGGTGGTGATGGTGCATCTTACGATATTGGCTACGGCGGTCTTGATCATGTTATCGCAAGTGGTGAAGATGTCAACATCCTCGTCCTTGACACAGAGGTTTACTCTAACACTGGTGGTCAATCTTCTAAGTCAACTCCTCTTGGTGCTATCGCCCAGTTTGCTGCCCAGGGTAAGAGAATCCGCAAGAAGGATCTCGGTCTTATGGCAACAACATATGGCTATGTTTACGTCGCACAGATTGCAATGGGCGCAGATCAGGCTCAGTGCTTGAAGGCAATCCGTGAGGCAGAAGCTTATCCTGGTCCGTCACTCATCATTGCTTACGCTCCTTGTATTAATCATGGTCTTAAGGCTAAAGGTGGTATGGGCAAGAGCCAGGCAGAAGAGGCTAAAGCTGTTGAATGTGGCTACTGGCACTTGTGGAGATACAATCCTGAACTTGCAGAAGAAGGTAAGAATCCGTTCTCACTCGACTCTAAAGAACCCGATTGGAGCAAATTCCACGACTTCCTGCTCGGTGAGGTTCGTTACCTCTCTGTAAAGAAGGCATATCCAAATGAGGCTGAAGAACTCTTCGCTGAAGCAGAGCGTATGGCTAAACTCCGTTATAACAGCTACATCCGTAAATCTAAGGAAGACTGGAGTAATGGTGAAGAGGCTTAATAAGCTAAATAATAATATTTAGGTGATTTTAAACGTTTATAAATCACCTGAATATCAGATCATAAGGCTGTCCCTTTAAATCGGGACAGCCTTTTTATATTAAGAAATCTAGGATTATATATAATTATTATAGAGCCTCCCCTATATTAACAAGCCATACTTAATCACACCCACAAATTATTTTCCTGCAACGATAAAATCTTAATTAATTATCAATTAATAAAAAGTCTGATGAGAACTTTATTGTATAATGGATAAAAGTCTATGATTTTTGAATAAAAAACAAGTCATTTATATCGTAAAAACAACAGAGTTTTTACCAAGAAATCAATTACTTATAATATAAAACCTAATTGGCAAGTTTTATAAAAACAAGCTATAATACGAAGCAAAAGCAGATATATATATAACATTTAGCCTCTAAAATATTACAATTTTAAAGGTATCATTAAAAAATTAAATGAATAAAAATTTCTAGATAACATCTATAATTTCTTTTTTCAAATAAATTTCATCATTGAATGAAAATCGGGCAACATTTTTCTAAACTATAAATAGAGTTATCATTATAAAAAATCAGCAGGATTATTTTTAATTCTCCATGCTGATTTCTAAGTTAGAGTCAAATCTATAGGTTGAATGAAATCCTTCTTTTAAAATATTTTATCCTATCAGATAACTTTATTCTTCAACAATACCAGCCTTCATCCATTCTGACATTATCTTTTTTGAATCAGCAAATGCTATTTCAGTTGTCACTTGATATCTTTCTGTCAAAAGATCTGTCAACGTATTCTCGTCGAAAAAATTCAATGAGGATATCTCATTCCACAAATATGCAGAAGATTCATTCATACTTATTATATTTGTGAAATCCACATTATCAATTCCTTCTGCAACAATCACATGTTCACCACATACATTGCGTAGTTTAAAACCCTTTTTTGCTTTCATATTAAACTATAATTTTACCGGAAAAATTCTTAACCATAATTTTCTATAACCATATAGCAAGTATCTTCTAATTGGAAATAATTTATTCCAAATAAATGAATACAACTGCCATTTTATACCATCTGTCCGCTCCAGAGCGCTACGTCCTTTTCTGTAAAAGCCTACAGCACAGCCTTTAATATCATTAATTCGACATAATTCAGTCTGTATGTTTCCATCACCTCTCAATAGGATAAAATTTTCATCCATTTTAATTACCCGATGCAATACATATTGTCCTTTATTAATTTCTGCCAACACAACATCATCTATTTTAATGCTATCAGACTTTTTTAATAACGCTTTATCTCTTTTATCCTCTAAAAAAGGCCTCATACTGAAACCTTTTAATCTTATTGTAACAGTACGTCCCTCATCCAACAGTCTTATAATTTCTGGGATGAGATATTTATTCTGGATTTCTATATCTTTTTGTTCAAGATCTTTTCGTGACATAAAAGTGCTGCATTTCTATCAGGAAGACAATATAACGTATAAATATCTATTTTACTTATAATTTGTATTATATTACTACAAATTGAATCATATACCAATGTATCCCATTTCATTGTGGAACAGCAAGGCAATATCGACGCAAAAGCCTCTGTTGGTCTTAATTTCTTAATATGATTGCAGTCCCCTCGCTCAATCCGAACTAAAGCTCTTAGCTTTGTTTTAACATTTCGATAACATGGTGTCTTTCCACTCCAAGGGCTACCATACAAATATGGCACATCATTAATCATACGGATAATCGGATTATCATCATTTAATAATTCAGAATTAAATATGTGTTTAATCCACAAACCGGTATGCGTACTTTTACCTGTTCCACTCTTTGCTATAAAGGCAATTCCGTCATCACCATATTTTATTGCAGATGCATGTATAAGCAACGCTCCTTTTGAACTGCCGGCAAATGCATAAATCATCATTAAAGCATTATTAAGGCCAAAACGTCGCATACTTGCGTCTCCATTTAAGACGCAATGACATTCAGTAAAAGTTTTATCTGTAAGCAATTCACAGCATACATTATTACATATATCATTAACAGAAAACAGATATTCTCCATTTTCTAATTTATCTACTATGACACAACCATTTCCTGTGTCAAATGAGCCTATATGGTTCTTGCATATACCGATTTCAGGTAATACAGAAACGACATACAGACAGAACAAAAAATTACCATCTGAATTATTCGATATGCTGAAATCATTCAAAGATGGTAACAAATCAATATTATTCTTACTGATATCCTCAAAAAGGATTTTTACAATAAAATCTGCGATATTAAAATAATATGCATGTGATGCAACATTTAAGTCTATATTTTCAGTTCTTACATTGTCCATCAACAATACGATATTATATGTTTTTATTTATTCAGGTTTTACATTAGTAAAATGAAAATCATCACTAGAAATATACTTTATATTGATATTTCCATTCTTTACATATTTATTCTTTATTTTCTGATACTTCTTATCAATATCTTTACGCTTCAATGCATAGCTGACAATACATGTACGATGAGGTATATTTTTCTGTTCAAAATAATTCTTCAACTGATAAGAGTAATCGCTTCTATTTAACAAAAAATCACTTTTATCATCAATCCATGCACTATCCAGTTCCTGAATATCGGTGAAATATACTATTGAATCATTAAAAGATGCTGCAACTCCAAAAACATATGCCTTGGGCACACATTTATTTTTTGCAGAAACAGTTATACTTAAAGCTATAATAGAAAAAATAATACAAATAAAATATTTCAAACTTCTCATTGTCCTAAATATGATTTTAGTAATTTATTTTTAGTATTGTGACGCAATCGTCTTATTGCTTTTTCTTTAATCTGCCTAACTCGCTCACGCGTCAGACCATACTTGTCTCCTATCTCCTCTAATGTCATCTCTGGCTGATTTATGCCAAAAAAGGCCTCTATAATATTGCGTTCACGCTCATTAAGAGTCTGCAATGCACGATTTATTTCCTCACGTAACGACTCCAACACAAGAGTCTTATCTGCCATTGGTGAATCATTATTCGGCAAAACATCCAACAAACTATTATCTTCACCTTCAGCAAATGGAGCATCAACAGACACATGCCTGCTGTTAACCTTCATTGCTTCTTCAATTTTATCATGCGGAATGTCTACCTTGTCTGCAATTTCATCAATACTGGGCCTGCGTTCATTCTCTTGTTCAAACTTATTTAATGCCCGATTAATTTTATTTACAGACCCCACCTGATTTAGTGGAAGCCGCACAATTCTGCTTTGCTCCGCTATCGCCTGAAGAATACTTTGGCGTATCCACCATACAGCATATGAAATAAACTTAAAGCCTCTCGTTTCATCAAATTTCTCAGCAGCCTTAATCAATCCGACATTTCCTTCATTAATCAGATCCGGCAAACTCAATCCTTGATTCTGATATTGCTTCGCTACCGAAACGACAAAACGCAAATTTGCTTTTGTCAATTTTTCCAAAGCCTTTCGATCACCTTTTTTTATACGCTGAGCCAACTCTACTTCTTCTTCTACACTTATTAATTCTTCGTGTCCTATCTCCTGAAGATATTTGTCCAGAGAGTCACTCTCTCTATTGGTTATCGATTTTGTGATTTTTAGTTGTCTCATGTAGCATATAAATTTAAGTATTTGCAAATTTAATAACTTTCTTATTAAATGCAAAGAAAATATTGTGAAATATACAAAATATTTTCACATAAAAATAAGTAGAAGTTATAATTGGTAATTTTATCAACAATAAAATTGTCCCAAAATAACTTCTACTTAATTTAATCTACATCAACTATTTTGATATCGGAACAGCAAAATATGACTTCTTTCCCGTAGGATAAACACCCTGGATATAAAGAACAGGATCCTTACTTACAGATGCTTCTTTTACAGCCTTCTGAAGATCGTCGATTGTCTTCATCGTAACATCATTCACCTTTTGAATTATAAAGCCTTTATTGATGCCTGCTTCTTTAAATGCGCCATCGTTCACCTTCATAACCATCAAACCATAGCTAATATTGAGCTGTTTCTTTTCTGACTCATTTATTTCACGGAAGTTACCGCCAAGAACATCAAGATCTGCATTCTTGATAACCTTAGTGTTTCCTTGCTCATTCTTAAGTGTCACTGCTGCAGTCTTTTGACGTTTATTGTGCAGGAAAGTAATTGTCACCTTTTCACCCGGACGCTTATTTGCAAGATACTCCTGCAGCTCAGCCATCTTCTTAATCTTTTTACCGTCAACAGCAGTAATAACATCGCCCTCTTCTATTCCAGCCTCAAATCCTGCACCATCTTCAGAAACTTTAGATACATAAATACCTTCCATTGTACCTAAGTCTATTTCTTTACCATTTTCTTTCTGCTGATCAACATACTTGTTGACATCAGCACCTTCTATTCCCAGAACGGCACGTTGCACGGTTCCATAAGTCTTTAAGTCTGCAACAATTTTATTCATTATAGTTGTCGGTATTGCAAATCCATATCCACTATAACTTCCTGTTTGCGAATAAAGCATGGCGTTTATACCTATAAGTTCGCCCTTTACATTAACCAATGCACCGCCTGAATTTCCGGCATTAATTGCAGCGTCTGTCTGTATAAACGACTCTATGTCGTTTGCTCCTAAAGACCTGGCTTTAGCACTTATAATACCAGCTGTTACAGTTGAACTTAAATTAAAAGGATTACCGACAGCCAGCACCCATTCACCTACCTTCAACTTATCACTATCTCCAATAGGCAAAGTCGGAAGATTTTTTCCGTCAATCTTTATTAAGGCCAAGTCGGTCTTTTTATCCGTACCGATAATTCGTGCCGAAAACTCTCTATTATCATCTAACGTAACAGTTAATTCGTCGGCTCCATCTACAACATGATTGTTTGTTACGATATATCCATCTGAAGAAATTATAACACCCGAACCCGCACCTTCACGCTTTGGTGTCTGAATCTTTCTTTTCTGAGAGCCCCTGTTTCCCGGATTACCAAAAAAGCCAAAAGGATCAAAGAAATCTCCGAAAGGATCGTCCTGCACATCAACAGTCTGAATTTTGCTGTTTTGTAGATATTTAATATGAACGACAGCAGGTAGAGCTTTTTCTGCTGCATATGTCAGGTCTACAGGTTGACCGGGCAAATTATTTGCATAAGCATTTGTAAAAGCTCCTGTTGAGAATGACATTGCTATTAAGCAAATAGCATAAGCGAAATAATTTGATAATTTTTTCATCTCATTTATTTTTTATTTAAACTTAAAATATCAATTTCTTTTCATGCAAATTTAGACGCAAAATTTGTTAATACCACGTTTTCTCTTATATATTTGTCCTCTTTTAACACTAAAAATAATACTATTAACGGCTCTTAGTGAGAAGTGCACATAATTTTACATTCGTTTAAATGTGCAATTGGCTTATAATTCATGACAATACATTACAATAAAATGTAAAATTATGATTTTATATTTCAAATTACATGATTTTTATGTATCTTTGCAGTCGAATACAGTGTTCCGGCTCTGTCGCTTGTAAGTTCAATCTTATAAGAGGAAAGTCCGGGCAGCATAGGATGCTCCACTTCTGAAAATAGGAGCTGTTGGCGACAGCAGGAGATGCAGAAGAAAACAACCGCCGTAAAGGCAAGGGTGAGAAGGTGGTGTAAGAGACCACCAGCTGGCAAGTGATTGACAGGCTGTGCTATCTGGAGGCTGCAAGTTCATGTAAACCATCGTCTGAGGATTATCCGTCCGAAATATCACGATGGAGGGTAGAATGCTCGAATTATGGGGTAACTCATAATCTAGATAAATGACAGGCACTTTAATATGCTATACGCATTTTAAAGGACAAAACCCGGCTTATAGGGACACTGTTTTCTTTTTATCTAACCACAAAATAATATTATGAAAAAATTGATAAATAACATTTTATCTTTTTTTACTGTTACTATTTGGCGTGTAAAACGTCAAGACGTCTCACCTCTAAAATACTTCTGCTACGAAATAATAAAAAAATTATTCCTGGCAATAGAAAGTGCAACAACTAAACGAATGACAGATTCGGCTTCTGCACTTACATATTCAACATTGCTGGCAATAGTACCCATCTTGGCAGTTGTTTTTGCAATCGCCAGAGGCTTTGGTTATAATAAATATATTGAGTCTTGGTTTAGAGACGTTTTATCGAGCCAGCCACAAGCAGCAGAAGTTATTATCGGATTTGTAAATTCATATCTTGTTCATACAAAAAGCGGTATATTTCTCGGAATTGGACTTCTTTTTATGTTATGGACCGTTATAATGCTTATCTATAATATAGAACAGAATTTCAATAGAATTTGGCAAGTTAAAAAGCCAAGAAGCTTATTCCGTACAATAACGGACTATATGGCAATGTTTCTTCTTGTACCAATAATAATAGTTGTCACATCAGGTATTTCCATATTCGTGGCAACAATTGCAGACCAGATGGAAAATTATGCGTTGCTGGCGCCAATGATTCGCCTTATCATCGATGTGATGCCATACATTCTCATGATTGCCGTATTCATTGCACTTTATGTATTTATGCCAAATACTAAAGTAAAATTAAAATATGCAATTATGCCAGGAATATTAGCGGGGTCAGCAATGCAAGGTCTTCAACTATTTTACATACACTCTCAGATATGGGTAAGCAGCTATAATGCAATTTACGGTTCATTTGCAGCATTACCTCTTTTTATGCTGTGGGTTCAGATATCATGGATAATATGTTTATTTGGAGCCGAACTATGCTATACTAATCAAAACTTAGAAGAATTTGCCTTTAAGGCACAAACTGAAGATATAAGCCATCGTTACAAACTGATGATGTGTGTAATCCTTGCCAGCTGTATATGTAAAAGATTCGAAGAAGGCAGAAAACCATATACAGCATTAGATCTTAAATTAATTACAGGTATACCCATTCGAATTACAAATGATTTATTATATGAACTTGTCAAAATAAATATCCTGACAGAAATATCAACAGACGATAAAGGTGATTACAACTTCTATCAACCAGCGGAATCTACGTCACGACTGAGCGTAGGTCTATTAATAGACCGTTTGGAATCATACGGCAAATGGAAACTTGAATTAGATTTTCACAAATTTAAATCAGAAAGATGGAAAAAGATTCTAATGGCACGTTCCACATATCTTGAGAATCAGCGTAATATACTTTTAAAGGATTTATAAGCGTTGGGATGTCAACAAGAAAATACAACAAGACATTTTCATTAGAACCTTATACATAAAAGCCATACATCCAATAATACCTGTATCAACCTAATCACATGTTTTCAAAATACGAATTGTATCTTTAAACCTCAAATTCATTTGTGTTATTTTATGTTATTTTAGGATGTCAATAATATTATTCATTCCCAAATATATTGGATAAAATAAAAATTATTACTAATTTTGTCGTGGTATATTTTATTATAAATTAAAATCAAATAGAAATGAATTTACCTGATTTCATGTCATATTCCAATAAATTCACGAATGGTGACTTTATTGAAAAAATCTCGAGAATAGCAAAACGTGCGGGAGCAAAATTGGTTTACGCTTCTTTAATATTGTATTACACTTTGCAAAGCGATAAGGTTTCCGTTAAGGATAAAGCTATTATTATCGGTGCTTTAGGATATCTTATAAGCCCACTCGACGTGATACCTGATGCAATACCAATTGCCGGATTAGGTGACGACTTGGCCGTTTTAATTTACGTACTTAACAAGGTATGGGGAGACGTGTCAGAAGATGTTAAGGAAAAAGCAAAAAGCAAACTAAGTAAATGGTTTGATGAAGACGAAATAAAAGAAATTGACAACCTTTTTGATGAAACAAAATAAGACAAAATTGAGGGCGATTTGTTAATCGCCCTCAATTTTGTCTCACTCATATCATTATTTTCAATAATGTCAGCACTATTTAAATCCCCCCCGATGCACTAAATATTAAACAAATTATTGTGCAACTGACACACTTATTTTACCCTTATACGTAATAGCCAGCTTAACAATAAAACAACTAGGACTATCAGGAATTGCCAACTGCGTCTGATAATGAAAACCTGATTTATCCAGATAATCCAATTTTATATCGCTCAAAACACATTGGCTAAGCATATTCTTTGGGACGCAAGATGCAAAATCATCTTTTCTGAAATCTTTAGAAAATAATTTCGAACTACCTGAGAATATACTAATATGAATAATATTATCATAATAAATGTTCTCAATTTCAAGTCCTTCATCATTATAAAATGTGCGATAAACTTTATATGTAGTAGGATTTATCTGAACATAACAATGATAATTATTATCAGAAAAACTAACCACGGAATCTCGTTTAATGACTTTATTTTGGTTTAAGACGATTGGAGAATGCTGCACAAACTGCATAGCATCATTAGGATCGTCACTTTTAACCAACTTAACTATATCACCATTTTGATTCTTAAACTCAAATATATTTGGACTTTGTTTTACTATAGGATACTTTGAAATATTATTACCATAAAAAATCATCGTATCAGCAATAATCTTAAACATTACCGGCTGACTCATTGAATCAGGATAGTACACAGTATCACCTTTTATACGAAATGTAACATTTTCCCCATCTGCATCCAACCAAATTCCTTCCAACATAGATTTTGCCTTCAGGTTTTCAGCTACAGGCTTTTCACGTTTATCCAAGTTATTACAACTTCCAATAAACAATAGAGCTATTGCCGATACGAATATGTATATAATATTTCTAATCATTTTCCTATACAATGATATTCAAAACCATGCTCCGCCAAATCATCATTATCAAATATGTTCCTTCCGTCCAAGATTAATTTTCTATGCATTTTATTGGCGACAACATTCCAATCCGGTAATCTAAACTCTTTCCATTCTGTCAGCAAAATCAATGCATCAGCATTTTGCAAAGCATCGTATTTATTTTCATAATACTCTATCTTATCGCCAATTATGCGTCTACATTCATTCATTGCTTCAGGGTCATAGGCCTGCACTTTACATCCTGCATTCAACAACTTCTTTATAACAACCAATGCTGTTGATTCACGCATGTCATCGGTTTCTGGTTTAAAGGCCAATCCCCACAATGCAACAGACTTACCTTTCAAATCTCCGTCAAAGGCTTTAACTAACTTTTTGAACAACACCTCTTTTTGTCTTTCGTTAACTTTCTCAACAGCCTTCAATACTTCCAACGAATATCCATTATCATCGGCCGTTTTTATTAAAGCCTTAACATCCTTAGGGAAACAAGATCCTCCATATCCACATCCTGCATATAAAAATTTACGGCCTATACGTGTGTCAGATCCTATGCCTGCTCTAACCTTATTAACATCAGCACCAACAAGCTCACAAAGGTTGGCGATATCATTCATAAAACTGATACGGGTGGCCAACATTGAGTTTGCAGCATATTTTGTCATCTCCGCACTAGGAATATCCATGAAAATCACACGGAAATTATTCAGAAGAAACGGTTTGTATAATTTTGTCAAAATATTCTTTGCTCTTTCACTATCTACCCCAATAACAACTCGGTCCGGACTCATAAAATCTTTAATTGCATTACCTTCCTTAAGAAATTCCGGATTGCTTGCTACGTCAAATGCGACATCCACACCACGTTTTTTCAGTTCTGCCTTTATTGTATCAGCAATTTTGTGAGAAGTTCCAACTGGAACGGTGCTTTTTGTCACAACTACCAAATACCGGTTTAAGTTCTCCCCTATTGTTTTAGCAACCTGAAGAACATATTTCAAATCAGCACTTCCATCTTCATCCGGAGGTGTGCCTACTGCAGTAAACACAATTTGCTGATCATTTAAGACTTCTGCCAATGAGGTAGAAAACTTTAATCTGCCGGCATTAATATTTTTTACAACAAGTTCATCTAACCCTGGTTCGTAAATAGGTATAATACCTTTCCTCAATGCTGCAATTTTCGCGCAATCAACATCCACACATGTTACAGTTGCCCCAGTCTCAGCAAAGCAAGCACCAGAAACCAATCCGACATAACCTGTTCCAACAATTGCTATATTCATTCGGCTATAAATTATATATTACACCTATACATTAAAATATTCTGCATCTTTAAAAGCCACTCCATTCAGATCTTTCTGACTTGTCAGAATATCATTCGAGTCTATCGGCCAATTTATATTCAAATCAGGATCATCAAATCTTATTGACGCCTCGCTCTCCGGAGAGTAGACATTGTCCACCTTATACGTAAATATTGCCTCGTCACTTAAGACCAAAAATCCATGAGCAAATCCCCTAGGAATAAAGAATTGTTTCTTATTTTCATCGCTCAATTCTACCATTACATGCTTACCGAAAGTTGAAGAATCCTTCCGGAGATCTACTGCAACATCAAGTACACGTCCCTTAATGACACGTACTAATTTAGCCTGTGAGAAATCCCCCTTCTGATAATGCAAGCCACGCAAGACGCCATAAGACGATTTTGATTCATTATCTTGAATAAATGAAACCTGCCCTACGTGCTCTTTAAAGTCAGAATATTTAAAAGCCTCAAAAAAATATCCTCTGGAATCATTAAAAACCTTTGGCTCTATAATAAAAACTCCATCTATTTCTGTTTTTATGTAATTCATAATTTGAATATAATTTCTTAATAATTTATCTGCAAAATTAAAAATATTATCCGAATTATTGCAGCATGATTAAAAAAATCTTCATAATAAGCTACATTATTTTGTTTTTTAATCAAAAACGAGTAATTTTGCATCCGTGATAGAATTAGAAAGACATATTGAAATATTATTATTAAGGAATGACTGTGTCATCGTACCCGGACTTGGCGGTTTTATCGCCAGCCACATCCCGGCTACTTACGATGAAAGGGATTGTCTATTCCTGCCCCCTCAAAGGACATTAGGTTTCAACCCCAAATTAAACATCAATGATTCCTTACTTGTACAATCGTATACAGAAGCTTATGACATAAGCTATCCTGATGCACAGAACCGTATCTCAGGAGAGGTAAATGAATTAAAACAAATTATATATAACGAAGGGTCTTACGAACTCTGCGATATCGGTACATTATATTTAAACAACGACGGTAACCTTGAGTTCAAACCTTGCGAAGCAGGAATCCTGACACCAGATCTGTACAGCCTCAGTTCTTTTGAAATGAAAAGAGAAGAGGATGACAGCAACATATCTAAAGAAAATGACGTATGTCATGAAAACAGAGCGAACTCGGATAGGACGACTGCCACTGTAACATTTTCAACATCTCCATTAAATTATAGGATAAAAGAGAACGACGTATTAGAAGAAAAATTCAATGAATCAAGCAACAATACGCCATCAACAAAAATAAAGCTATTTAAAAGCGTATTGGCGGTATTTATTGCAATAATAACATTCTTCGCCTGGTCTTCCCCAATAAACAACAATAACAAAATTATACAAATGGGGAATATGGACAATGGTATTATTCATAACTTAATCAAAAATAGTTACAATAATATCACGAAAGAAAATATACAATTAAAGAAGGAAAGTAAAGCTGATATCAATTCAAAAAATATTAGCAACAAGTCGGTACAGGCTCCAGAGGAATTAAAGCCTGTCAAGCAAGACAAATATTTTTGTATTGTATTGGCAAGTAGAGTAACAAAAAAGAATGCAGACGCTTTTGTTACGAAGCTTACTACAAAGGGATATGAAGCAAGCACTTTAATTGAAGGCAATAAATCCATCAAAGTTGTATACGGAAAATACAAGACCAGAAATGATGCATATAACGCCCTCAATGACCTGAGAGGCAATGAGTTTTTTTATGATGCTTGGGTATACCAGATAAAATAATATAATGAAAAGAGTTAGATGTCCAAAATGTGATGGATTTATCACATTTGATGAAACAAAATACAAAGAGGGGCAGTCACTTATATTTGAATGTCCACAATGTGGCAAACAATTTGGTATTAGAATTGGAGCCACAAAACTTAGAAATCCGCAAAAAGATGAGATATTAAACGAAAATGAATATAATGACGAATTCGGAGCATTAATTGTCATCGAAAATGTCTTTCATTATAAGCAGGTCATACCGCTAAAATTCGGAGACAACATAATTGGCCGATATATGAAAGGAAGTAAGACAAACACTCCTATTGAGACAAATGACCCAAGTATAGATATTACCCATTGTAATATAAATGTATCCAGAGACAAGAAGGGGCATCTGAAATACACCCTAAGCGACGGACCCAGCTACACCGGAACATTTGTAGATAATGAAATTTTGGGGAATAAAGAAAAAAGAATTATACATGATGGCACATTATTCACAATCGGAGCCACAAGTATTATACTAAAAGCGCCAAAAGGAGGTGAAACAACAGACTAATCAGCAGGTTGAGGCAGCTGTATACACTTAAAAAAAATTAAAAACGCCATAAAATGGCAAAAATAAGGAAATAAAATTACAGGAAACTGAAATATAAAATTAAAAGGTTGTAAATTTGCAGCCGATTTATAAACAAATATAAAGTCGAACTTTATTAATTATTTAATTTATTTTTAATTTTTATGTCAGATTTAAAGAACGTACAACCATTATCAGACTTCAATTGGGACGAGTTTGAGAATGGAAGCAAAGCAAATGTAAGCAAAGAAGAACTTGAAAAAGCTTACGATGAAACCCTTAACAAAGTTAGCGAGCACCAGGTTGTAGACGGAAAGGTAATTTCTATTGACAAGAAAGAAGTTGTTGTCAATATTGGCTACAAGAGCGACGGTGTTATTCCTGCAAGCGAATTCCGCTATAACCCCGATTTAAAAATCGGAGATGTTGTTGAGGTTTATGTTGAAAATCAGGAAGACAAAAAAGGTCAGCTTCTGCTTTCACACAAAAAGGCTCGCCTCAGCAAGAGCTGGGAGCGCGTTAACGCAGCCCTTGATAACGAGGAAGTTATACAGGGTTACATTAAGTGCCGCACTAAGGGTGGTATGATTGTTGACGTATTCGGTATCGAAGCATTCCTCCCGGGAAGCCAGATTGACGTTCATCCTATACGCGACTACGATGTATTCGTAGGAAAGACAATGGAATTCAAAGTTGTTAAAATCAATCAGGAATTCCGCAATGTTGTTGTTTCACATAAAGCTCTTATTGAAGCTGAACTCGAAGCACAGAAGAAAGAAATTATCAGCAAGCTTGAGAAAGGCCAGATCCTCGAAGGAACTGTCAAGAATATTACATCATACGGAGTATTCGTTGACCTCGGAGGTGTTGACGGACTCATCCACATCACAGACCTTTCTTGGGGCCGCGTAAGCGATCCGCATGAGGTTGTTGCACTTGACCAGAAGATTAACGTTGTTATTCTTGACTTTGATGATGACAAGAAACGTATTGCTCTCGGTCTGAAGCAGCTCACTCCACATCCATGGGATGCACTTGATCCTAACCTCAAAGTTGGCGATCATGTTAAGGGTAAGGTAGTTGTTATCGCTGACTATGGTGCATTTGTAGAAATAGCTCCTGGTGTTGAAGGTCTTATCCATGTTTCAGAAATGAGCTGGAGCCAGCACCTCCGCAGTGCACAGGAATTCATGCACGTTGGCGATGAAGTTGAGGCTGTTATCTTAACTCTTGATCGTGAAGAGCGTAAGATGTCACTCGGCATCAAGCAGCTTAAAGAAGATCCATGGGAAACAATCGAAGTTAAATATCCTATTGGAAGCAAGCACACTGCAAAGGTTCGCAACTTCACTAACTTCGGTATCTTCGTAGAACTCGAAGAAGGTGTTGACGGACTCATCCATATCAGCGATTTGTCTTGGACCAAGAAAGTAAAGCACCCATCAGAATTTACTCAGGTTGGTGCAGAAATAGACGTTGTTGTTCTTGAAATAGACAAAGAGAACCGTCGTCTCAGCCTTGGCCATAAGCAGCTTGAGGAGAATCCTTGGGATACATACGAAACAATATACACACCGGGTTCTATCCACACTGGTAAGATTACCGAAATAATGGACAAAGGTGCTGTTATCACTCTGAATGAAGGCGGAGAAGGTTTCGCAACACCTAAGCACCTTGTAAAGGAAGACGGTTCACAGGCTCAGCCGGGTGAAGAGCTCCAGTTCAAGGTAATTGAGTTTGTAAAAGAAACAAAACGTATCATTCTTTCACACAGCCGTACATTCGAGGATGTAAAAGAAGAGCCGAAGAAAGCTCCTCGTGCAAAGAAGGCCAAGAAGGAAGATGCTCCTGTTATAAATAACGTTGCAGCAGGAACAACACTTGGCGACATCGATGCTTTGGCTGAGCTTAAAGCTAAAATGGAAAAAGGAGAATAATAATCATATTATTCCATAATAAAATAGGGAAGCAAATTTTGCTTCCCTATTTTATTATATATAAAAAAAACGATAACAAGCACAAATGGAAGACAAACAATCATAATCACAATTACAAAACATTTCGCCTTGTTAAATTAAAAACAATACTCGTATTAATGATTTTCAATAAACATTACCACAATAGCGCACTAAATTTATTAGTTCATTTACTGCATAAACATTATACACTAGTCAAATCATTTCTATTTGACACATATTACGTATATGTCATTTAAACTAAATATACTATATAAGGACTAAACAAAATTACTTTATACAGAAAGCATAATTATTATTATGCACAAATAGCTTTTTCTCATTAGGCAAAAGCCTGTTCAGACATATCCAGCAAGTCAACAAATTTTGAAGAGGGGAAAAATTGAAATTAAAATAAACATAATAGTGAATAAGTCGCTAAAGCACAGGGCAATAAAAGCACAAATAAAAAGAGAACAGGTGCATAAAAGTTTCAAATCATTAACCTATTGTTTGCGTACAAAAAGTCTATTGTTTTTAATGCAAAAGTAATAGACTTTTTGTATGTAAACAAGTGATTTATATAAGCAGTACAACACCTCTGCATACATTAAAACGGCTCATACCTGAAATATCATTATGTAACAATATATTAATATACATTGTATTCAGCCCCACATACATTATACTCAACCCATTAAATTAAAAGAAGCAAGAAAACAATTCAACGTATGACAAAAAGAAAATCCCAAACCCACCCATACTACATAAATAGTTTTACATAAGAGAAATTTATCTCTTAAAAATTCACACAAAAAGCAGCGAAATGATAAAATTTGCAAAAAAACAGCATTAAAATAAAAACACAGACTAATATATTTTGGCATCTAAAGAATATAATGTAATTTTACACCCAATAACAATCTAAAATATAAAATCATGAAGAACATTAAATTTAACATCTTAAATTTAGGCCTTGCATGTTGTTTATTATCCGCATGCGGAGTTAAAAACGGCAGCAACGTAAGCACAATCTCAGGATTGTCTGAAGCTGCTTTTGATACAACTATAAATCAAAAAGCCGTAAAACTCTATACCCTAAACAACAAAAATGGTATGGAAGTATGTATAACGAACTTTGGTGGAAGAATTGTATCACTTGTTGTTCCAGATAAAAACGGCAAACAAACAGATGTTGTTCTTGGATATGACAATATAGCACAATATGCAGATTCAGTAAACAGTCCAAGTGATTTCGGAGCTGCGATTGGAAGATATGCAAACAGAATAAATAAAGGTAAATTACAAATAGCAGGAAAAAACATACAGCTACCGACAAACAATTATGGACATTGCCTGCATGGAGGCCCATCCGGATGGCAATATCAGGTATATGATGCCAAGCAACCTAATGACTCGACACTAGAATTAACAATGTTATCTAAAGATGGAGATAACAATTTCCCCGGAAATGTAACCGCTACTGTTTCATATGTATTGAGAAGCAATAACAGTCTGGACATAACATATACAGCAACAACAGACAAAGAAACCGTTATTAATATGACCAACCATTCATATTTTAATCTTAACGGAGACCCAACTAAGGATATAGAGAATTGCATTCTGTACATAAACGCAGACAATTATACCCCTTCTGACTCAACATACATGACAACAGGTGAAATTGCTAAAGTAGATAATACCCCTATGGATTTTAGGAAGCCTACTGCAATTGGAAAGGATGTCAATAATTTCAAATTTGATCAGATAAAGAATGCCAATGGCTTTGACCATAACTGGTGTTTAAATACATATAAAGACGGTAAAGGTGATGATACCAAAGTAGCAGCGAGCCTATATTCACCCTTGACAGGCATTATGCTTGAAGTCTACACGAATGAGCCTGGCATTCAGGTATATACAGGTAATTTCTTAAACGGAAAGATTAACGGGAAAAAGGGCATTGCATACAACAAACGTGCAGCATGCTGTCTCGAGACACAAAAATATCCGGACACTCCAAACAAAAAAGGATGGCCGACAGCAAACTTGAAACCTGGTGAAAAATACTATTCACACTGCATATTCAAATTCAGCATTAAATAAATAACTATTAACCTATTAAAATTTTAATCAAAAAAAATGGAACTATTAGACTGGATTGTAATTGGTGTCTTTTGCCTGGCACTGATTGGTATAGTTGTATGGGTCATCAATCAAAAGAACAATGACTCGGCTGACTATTTTCTTGGAGGCCGAGACGCAACATGGATAGCCATTGGTGCATCTATCTTTGCCTCAAACATTGGTTCAGAACATCTGATCGGACTTGCCGGAGCCGGAGCATCTTCAGGAATGGCGATGGCACATTGGGAAATTCAAGGTTGGATGATTCTTATTCTTGGATGGGTGTTTGTACCTTTTTATACAAGAAGTATGGTATACACAATGCCTGAGTTCCTGGAAAAACGTTATAATAAAGAAAGCCGCACCATTTTATCTGTAATATCACTCATAAGCTATGTCTTGACTAAAGTTGCTGTTACGGTATACGCAGGTGGACTTGTTTTCCAACAAGTATTCGGCATTAAAGAGCTATGGGGCATTGACTTTTTCTGGATTGCTGCAATTGGACTGGTATTAATAACAGCTCTATACACTATTTTCGGCGGAATGAAAAGCGTGTTGTACACATCTGTACTGCAAACCCCTATCCTATTATTAGGTTCACTCATAATCTTAGTATTAGGCCTGAAAGCAGTTGGCGGTTGGGACCAAGTACTACAGGTATGTTCTATACAGCCTGTTAACGAATATGGAGATCACATGACAGATTTGATGCGCAATCTGAAAGACCCTGATTATCCTTGGCTTGGAGCATTAGTCGGCTCTGCTGTTATCGGATTTTGGTATTGGTGTACAGACCAGTACATCGTACAGCGTGTTCTTTCCGGAAAAAATGAAAGAGAGGCACGTCGCGGAACAATCTTTGGTGCTTACCTAAAGCTACTTCCTGTATTCATCTTCCTTATTCCAGGAATGATCGCATACGCATTGAACGTAAAATCAGGCGGCACTTTCCTGCCGGTTGATGCAAATGGAGTAACAATCAGTGATGCTGCCTTCCCGACATTGGTAGCAAAAATTCTGCCTGCAGGAGTGAAAGGTTTGGTCGTATGCGGTATTCTAGCCGCCCTCATGAGTTCACTGGCATCATTGTTTAACTCATCTGCCATGCTTTTCACCATCGACTTCTATAAACGTCTACGCCCGAACACTTCAGAAAAATCTCTCGTGAGAATTGGTCAAATGGCAACTGTGGTAATTGTAATTCTTGGGATTCTGTGGATACCAATAATGAGAAGCGTCGGCAATGTATTGTATAACTACCTGCAAGATGTACAAAGCGTACTTGCTCCCGGCATAGCAGCAGCATTCTTGTTAGGTATATGCTGGAAAAGAACAACAGCAAAAGGAGGCATGTGGGGACTTCTGTCTGGAATAATTATAGGTCTTACAAGATTAGGTGCAAAGGTTTACTATAGCAATACAACAGACGCAACAGATAATTGGTTTAAAGCAGTATTCTACGACTTCAACTGGCTCTATTTCTGTGGTGTAATGCTGATTTTCTGCTGTCTGGTTGTCGTAATCGTAAGCTTGTGTACAGAAGCTCCATCTGAAGAAAAAATCAAAGGACTCGTATTTGGCACAGCAACACCAGAACAAAAAGCCGAATCACGTGCAAGCTGGAATCATTGGGATGTAATACATAGCATCATCATATTAGCGATTACAGTGGCATTCTACATTTACTTCTGGTAATAACGAAATAACTTAGAGCATATGACAATTTATTATAACGAACATTCAAAATTTTTTGTATCAGTAGACTGTATCGTTTTCGGTTTCGAAAGCAATAAGCTAAAACTGCTGATAGGAAAACGCCAGATGGACCCAGGAAGGAACGAATGGTCTCTTTATGGCGGATTTGTTGGAGAAAACGAGACGCTGGATGAAGCGGCAAATAGAGTATTGTATGAACTGACAGGTCTTACAGGCTTATACATGAAACAGGTAGGAGCTTTCGGAGCTGTTGACCGTGATCCAGGTGAAAGAGTTATATCAATAGCATATTGCGCCCTGATAAACGTTAAGGATTACGACAAGACTCTTCAAGAAAACCATCAGACAGAATGGGTTAATCTTGAAGAACTGCCCAAACTCTATTCTGACCACAATGATATGGTAAAAAAAGCCATATCATTGCTTAGAAGAAGAATTTCATCTGAGCCGCTAAGCTTCAACCTATTGCCCGAACTATTCACTTTAACGCAGTTGCAACATGTATACGAGGCTATCTTAGGAGAGGCTATCGACAAGCGTAACTTCAGAAAACGTATAAAGACAATCGATTTCATTGAAAAGACCGATTTAATTGACAAAATTACATCTAAACGAGGAGCAGCCTTGTATCGTTTTAATAATGATGCATACATGGAAGATCCAACATTTAAATTATAAGAATTATGCTTGAAGAATTAAAAGAAAAAGTTTTTAAGGCCAATCTTGACCTTGTAAAACATAACTTGGTAATATTTACATGGGGAAATGTATCTGGAATAGACCGCGAAAAAGGGCTTGTTGTAATAAAGCCCTCAGGCGTAAGCTATGACGATATGAAGGCATCTGACATGGTAGTTGTAGACCTCGCTACAGGAAAAGTTGTTGAAGGAGATCTCAATCCTTCATCAGATACACCGACACACTTGGTCTTGTATCGCGCATTTCCCGAAATCAGAGGCATTGTACACACCCACTCTACATATGCAACAGCATGGGCACAGGCAGGCAAAGACATTCCAAATATCGGCACCACACATGCAGATTATTTCCACGATGCCATACCATGTACAAAAGATATGACAGAAAATCAGATGGGCGAATATGAAAAAGAGACAGGCAATGTCATTGTAGAACGCTTCAAAGGAATCAACTATGTGCACACTCCAGGGGTATTGGTTAAGAACCATGGACCATTCTCATGGGGAACAGACCCAGACAACGCTGTATATAATGCCGTTGTGATGGAAGAAGTTGCCAAGATGGCATTTGTTTCTTTCATGGTTAACCCAGATACAACAATGAATCCTCTCCTCGTTGAAAAACATTTCAGCAGGAAACACGGACCAAACGCATATTACGGACAAAAGAAATAAATTTAATAACATAAAAATAATTACAACTATGATAAAAGCATTCGAAAATTACGAAATTTGGTTTATAACAGGTGCTCAGCTTCTATACGGAGGTGATGCGGTTAAACAAGTTGACGGACATTCAAAAGAAATGGTTGCCGGACTGAACGATTCAGGAAGACTTCCAATTAAAGTGGTATATAAGGGAACCGCAAATAGCAGCAAAGAAGTTTCAGAACTTTTCGCAGCTGCCAACAATGAGAAAAAATGTATCGGTGTAATAACATGGATGCACACATTCTCTCCTGCCAAGATGTGGATACATGGACTTCAGATACTTCACAAGCCACTACTCCACTTGCATACACAATATAATGCCGAAATTCCATGGGATTCTATTGACATGGACTTCATGAACCTCAACCAGAGTGCTCACGGAGACAGAGAGTTCGGTCACATAATATCACGTATGCGCATAAGGAGAAAACTTGTAGTTGGATACTGGAAAGAAGAAAAGACACAGGACCATATTGCTGTATGGGAACGTGTATGTGCAGCATGGGCAGATGCACAAGACATGTTAATCCTGCGTTTCGGCGACCAGATGAATAATGTAGCTGTTACTGACGGCGACAAGGTTGCAGCAGAACAGGTTTTGGGCTATCATGTAGATTATTGTCCGTTCAGCGAAGTACTTAGCTATTTTAAAGAAATAAAGGACGCTGATGTTGACAATCTGGTTGCTACATATTTCAATGAATACGACCATGACAGTTCACTTGAGGATAAGACAAGCGAAGCATATAAGAAAGTATGGAATGCAGCAAAAGCGGAACTCGCTTTACGTGCCATACTGAAAGCCAAAGGTGCAAAAGGCTTCACAACAAACTTTGATGACCTTGGTGACGTAGACGTAGAAAAAAGCGGAATGGGATTCGATCAGATTCCAGGACTTGCCTCACAGAGACTCATGGCTGAAGGATATGGCTTTGGCGCAGAAGGCGACTGGAAGTCAGCAGCCTTATACCGCAGTATTTGGGTCATGACACAAGGCATGCCTAACGGCTGTTCGTTCCTCGAAGACTATACGCTCAACTTTAATGGTGAACAGAGTTCCATCCTGCAGTCACACATGCTGGAAGTATCACCTCTGATTGCTGCATCTAAGCCACGACTTGAAGTTCATTTCCTTGGCATAGGAGTAAGAAAGAGCCAGACCGCCCGTCTTGTATTTACTTCAAAAGTAGGAACTGGTGTTACTGCAACAGTAGTAGATCTCGGCAACCGCTTCAGAATGATTGTAAACGATGTAAAATGCATCGAACCTAAGGCATTGCCTAAACTTCCCGTTGCATCAGCACTTTGGATTCCTCAACCCAACTTTGAAGTTGGAGCAGGATGTTGGATATACGCAGGAGGCACACATCACAGCTGTTTCTCATACGATCTTACTGAAGAATATTGGCAGGATTATGCTGAAATAGCAGGAATAGAGTGTGTATTCATCAATGAAAATACAAAGGTTGATGAGTTCCGTAAAGAACTGCGTTTCAATGAAGTTTATTACATGTTGAACAAAGCTTTGCTGTAGTTTTATGACAAAATACGTTATAGGCCTTGATTACGGAAGTGATTCAGCCAGGGCTTTAGTTGTAAATGCTACAACGGGTGAAATATTAGCAACCAGCGTACAATATTATCCACGATGGAAACAAGGATTATATTGCAACCCTAAAGCAAACCAATGGCGCCAGCATCCCAAGGATTACCTTGAGGTGCTGGAAGGCACGGTAAAAGATGCTTTAAGCCAATGTCCACAAGAAGTTGCCAAGAATGTTGTCGGAATTGCCTTTGACACAACAGGATCAACACCTGCCTTCACAGACGAGACTGGCACTCCATTGGCAATGCTGCCAGAATTCGAGGACAATCCAAATGCAATGTTTGTATTATGGAAAGACCATACTGCAGTAAAAGAAGCTGAAGAGATAAACTTAGCATGTGCAAAGTCAGAAATAAACTATGCTAAATATGAAGGTGGCATATATTCTGCTGAATGGTTCTGGGCAAAAGCGATGCACATCTTACGTGAAGACAGCAAGGTTGCTCAGAAGGCATATTCAATAGTTGAATATTGTGAATGGCTGCCAGCTGTACTGACCGGTGTAAATAAATCAAAAGACATTGTCCGCAGCCGCTGTGCATGTGGCCATAAGGCAATGTGGCATAAAGAATGGGGAGGTCTTCCTTCTGAAGATTTTCTTGTTTCATTAGAGCCTAAACTTGCCGGATTCCGTGCCCGACTGTTCGAGGAGACAGAAACTGCAGATAAACCTGTCGGACATCTATGCAAAGAATGGGCAGAGCGTCTAGGACTTAATGAAGATGTTGTTGTTGCCGGAGGCGCTTACGATTGTCATATGGGTGCTGTTGGTGCCGGAGTTACTCCTCATACGCTTGTACGTGTAATAGGAACATCAACATGCGACGTTATGGTTGCATCATATGATGAAATCGGTACAAAATGCATAAAAGGTATCTGTGGACAAGTTGATGGCAGCGTAATTCCCGGAATGGTTGGCCTTGAAGCAGGTCAGTCAAGTTTTGGCGATGTCTATGCCATGTTCAGAAGAATACTTGAATTCCCCGTAAGAGAAATCCTGCCTCAAACAATCGGCGATAAATTATCTAAAGAAGAAATTGACAATATTGTTGAAAAAACTTGCGATAAAATTATCGTCAAACTAACCGAAGAAGCAGAAAAAATACCTGTCTGCGAAAGCACGATGATCGCAACAGACTGGATAAACGGACGACGCACTCCAGATGCGAATCAGTTGCTAAAAGGAACAATTGCCGGATTCACTCTAGGCTCAAATGCCCCACAAGTTTTCCGTGCATTAGTAGAAGCCACGGCATATGGAACAAAAGCTATTGTTGACAGATTTGAAAGCGAAGGAATAGTAATCGACAATGTCATAGGCATTGGAGGCATCGCGCTTAAATCACCATTTGTAATGCAGACAATGTGTGATGTCATCAATAAGCCAATAAAAGTTTGCAATACAGACCAAGCATGCGCATTAGGAGCCGCAATGTTTGCAGCAACAGCAGCAGGAATATATGAGAAAGTTGAAGATGCAATAGAAAATATGAATAGCGGATTCTCTAAAGAATATATTCCACAGCCTGAAAATGTAAAAGCATACGAGGATATATACAAAAAATATCTAAAACTCGGACAATTTACAGAAAAAGAGCTATTCTAGGGTCTAAGATGGCGTTAGTGTCTGTCACTCAGACATTAACGCCACTTTCATTGTGACATTTTAAACAGACTCCTTTTAGAAGTCAAACGGTTATCTTTTAGATGAAGAAACATATCATATCGCAAGCCCAAATGCCACATTTCGTATGGAGTAAATTAATGAAAATAAAACCAACAGACATTTATCATTAAACGCAAATAGCAACCATAAACAATAAGGCATCATCTTATAAAAACAATTGCTGAAAAGCGGATAAAATCATTATTAACTTTATTGAAGTTTAAACGTCTATTTCTTTTGTTTTATCATAAGATTTAACTATCTTTGCATGTAATAAGTAAGATAATTTCAAATTATTAGATATAACCCGAAAATCATCAAATTTAATACTAAATATAATGAACGATAAAAAATTAATGAACAAAGCAGCAGACAACATACGTATTCTCGCTGCATCTATGGTAGAAAAAGCAAACTCAGGACACCCCGGAGGTGCCATGGGAGGTTCAGACTTTATCAATGTATTATTCTCAGAGTTTTTAGTATACGATCCTGAAAATCCTTCATGGGAAGGCAGAGACCGTTTTTACCTCGATCCAGGACACATGTCTCCAATGCTATACAGCGCATTATGCCTGCAAGGGAAATTCACATTGGAAGAACTAGCCATGTTCCGTCAATGGGATTCACCAACTCCTGGACATCCTGAAAGAGACGTTAAGCGCGGTATAGAAAACACATCCGGTCCTCTTGGTCAGGGACATACTTTTGCTGCCGGTGCCGCTGTTGCAGAAAAATTTCTAGAAGCACGTCTTGGAAAAGAAGTTATGCAGCACAAAATATATGCATATATTTCTGATGGTGGTATAGAAGAAGAGATATCACAAGGTACAGGCCGTCTTGCAGGTACACTTGGTCTGAACAATCTTATTATGTTCTATGATTCAAATGACATCCAGCTTTCAACAGAATGTGGTGTTGTTATGAACGAAGACACTGAAGCGAAATACAAATCTTGGGGATGGAACGTAATTAAAATAAACGGAAATGACGTTGACGAAATACGTGAGGCCCTAAAACAGGCACAAAAAGAAGAACACCGCCCTACCCTCATCATCGGAAAAACCGTAATGGGTAAAGGTGCACTTAAAGAGGACGGCACAAGCTATGAGCACAGTATCAAGACACATGGTGCACCTCTTGGCGGAAATGCATATGTAAATACAATAAAGAACCTTGGAGGTGATCCTGAAAACCCATTCCAGATATTCCCCGAAGTACAGGAATTATATGCAAGACGCAAAGAAGAATTAAAGCAAATTGTAGCAAAACGTCATGCTGAAGAAGAAGCATGGGCTAAAGCAAATCCTGAAAAAGCTGCACAGATGAAAGAATGGTTCAGCGGCAATGCTCCTAAAGTAGATTGGAGTGCTGTTGTTCAGAAAGAAGGATCGGCTACACGTGCAGCATCTGCCGCATGCCTTGGCGTACTTGCAGAACAAGTTCCTAATATGATCTGTTCATCTGCCGATTTGTCAAATAGCGACAAGACTGACGGTTTCTTGAAAAAGACATCATCAATGGTAAGAGATGATTTCAGCGGAGCTTTCTTCCAGGCTGGTGTAAGCGAACTCACAATGGCATGCATGTGCATCGGTATGTATCTCCATGGCGGCGTAATTCCTGCATGTGGAACATTCTTCGTATTCTCTGATTACATGAAACCTGCTGTACGTATGGCAGCATTAATGGAAGTGCCAATCAAATTTATTTGGACACACGATGCATTCAGAGTAGGTGAAGACGGACCTACACACGAACCTGTTGAGCAGGAAGCACAAATCAGACTGATGGAAAAACTCAAGAACCATCATGGAAAAGACAGCGTAAGAGTCTTCCGTCCTGCTGACGCAGATGAAACAACAGTATGTTGGGCTATGGCCATGGAAAATATGGAAACGCCTACAGCACTTATATTCTCACGCCAGAACATCGCAAAACTTCCGGCTGGAAATGACTACGAACAGGCACGCAAGGGAGCATATGTTGTCGCAGGTTCAGATGAAGACTTCGATGTAATACTCTTAGCTGACGGTTCTGAAGTATCAACATTGGTTGCCGGTGCAGAACTTCTCCGTAAAGACGGAATAAAGATCCGCATCGTAAGCGTTCCTAGTGAAGGTCTCTTCCGCAATCAAAGCAAAGAATACCAAGAAAGCATACTTCCTAAAAACGCCAAAATATTTGGCATGACAGCAGGTCTGCCTGTAACATTGGAAGGTTTGGTAGGTGCCAATGGTAAAGTATTTGGAATGCCAAGCTTCGGATTCTCAGCACCATATAAAGTATTGGATGAAAAACTCGGATATACAGCCGAAAACGTATACAAACAGGTTAAATTATTTATGGAGGAATAATTATGGACATCAAGACTGTAGGACTAGCATGCGATCATGCAGGCTTTCCGTTAAAAAAGTTTGTCATCCAATATTTGGAAGATCATGGCTATCAGTATAAAGATTATGGCACATATAGTGACATGAGCTGTGATTACCCCGATTTCGCACATCCTTTGGCTGAAGGAATTGAAAGCGGAGAAGTATATCCAGGCATTGGTATCTGCGGAAGTGGTGAAGGTATGGCTATTACATTGAACAAGCATCAGGGTGTTCGTGCCGGCTTGGTTTGGTCACCGGAAATAAGTGAACTCATACGCCAACATAATGATGCAAATGTAATCGTATTACCTGGACGTTTTATTGACAATAAAACAGCTGAAAAAATACTTGATGTATTCTTTAAGACTGCCTTTGAAGGTGGACGCCATCAGAGAAGAATTGAGAAAATTCCTGTAAAATAAGAATTAGCGCCCCTGATATAATTAAAGAGAGTTGATAAAATTCAACAATATAAAAATACCCAAGATACGAAAACGTACTCTTGGGTATTTTTATATTGTTGAATATATAAAATTTCAGAATATTCCAATATCAAAATTTACATTCTACATCTTTATGATGTACGAATAATCATTGTTCTTAAGAAGATTTTCTATTGAAATTGACTTATTTTTATTCATATATTGGTCTATCATATTGACATAACGGGATTTAAAAAATTTATATCCCAAAGCAATATTACAAACCCACATAATCTTTCCTATATGCAAATCTCTCTCTAGCTGAGTACGTGATTCGAAATCATGCATAGGATAAAGACTGAGAAGATAAAAATTAAGGCAATCAGGTACAATATTATCTCGCGTCATTGTCTTGATCTGTGATGGATAATAATATTTTTTATACAAAGGATAATCTTTACCCAAATACTTATCCAATGAGATGCCTATGGTCTGGTTTCCAATAACAATACTTTGATCTAACGCACCAATTTGAGCATATATCTGAGGTATCGGTAACGTTGGAATATAAACTTTAAGACGGTCAAACGAACTGTTTAACAGTTTGTTTATATCATCCATATTTGCATACTGAGCCTCTGCATCTGATAGTATTGTCTGAAGCGTAGAATCTTGATAAAATGCCAAAAACTTGTGATTAATCTGCGGATCATTTACCTCACCAATTCTCAAAACATCCTCAAGTAATGTTCTCGTTTCCATAGGAAAGTCTGTATTCATCTGCTGTAATGCAGAAAAATCTCCAGTCGTAAGATACTGACTTTCCAAGCGGTCATAGCGACATACCTCAATACGTTGCTTGACGCTCTCATCTTCAAAAGGCTTCAATTTAAGCTCACATGCCTCAAGAAGAAAAACTGATAATACTAATAACCATTTGGAAAACTTCACTACACATTAATCTTTTACCCTGCAAAGTTAGTAAAAAACTAATTATCCCCAAACATATTAGCTAAAAAAATTAAATTAAACTCTAAAAAACGGCAATTTAACTTTAATTTTATAAAAATCAGTCAACAATAATGAATTTATATTCCACATTTATTAATAAACAACTAACATTAACAAAAGCATAAATCAACTTTGTTTTTATACATATAATACAACAATATTTGTTATAAGCCAATTTCAATTTTGCATTTAAATTATTTAGACGTATCTTTGCATTGAATAAAAATTAATTGCTATGAACAAAAAAATATTAACAGGCGTAATAACTCTGCTGCTCAGTATTCCTGGATTTTCCCAGAAAGACATCACAATTACAGTTACAAACAATTCCAAAACATCAAAGCTCAATGAGCCAATAGTGCTCAACCTGAAGGACTATAACACAGACATTGTAAGATCAGCAACAGTAAAATGTGAAGGTAAAGAAATACCATGTCAGCTTGACGACATTAACCAGGATGGCATAATGGATGAACTCTGTTTCATTACTGATATTGAAAAAAAATCTTCAAAAAAAATAAATATCACATTGTCCAATGAAGGACTGCCCAAGGAATATCCATCAGAAGTTTATGTAGAAATGCTTTTGAGTAATAAAAAAATAAAAGAAAGCAATAAACAGAACTTATATATTTCTCATCTAACTGTAGATAGAGACGTGAATCCTTATTGGTCATTACATCACCACGGAGCTGCTTTTGAGAACGACATGGTCGCATACAGAATATATTTCGACCATAGACAAACTGTTGACATCTACGGAAAATACAACAAAGGTCTGGAATTAAAACAAACACAATTCTATCCTGACGAAAATCAGAAAAAAGCAGGTTTCGGAGATGATGTATTATGGGTAGGTTCAACGTTAGGCTTAGGCACACTTAGAGGCTGGGACGGAAGTAAGCCAACAATGCTTACTGATGTCGACAAAAGAAGCCAACGCATCATTTCACGCGGCCCATTACGTACAATTGTTGAAGTTAAGGATGTTGCATGGCGTCCGCAACCTGGTCAGGAACCAATAGACATGACCACTCTTTACATTCTTTATGCTGGAAGAAGAGAATGCTATGTCAAAGCTACATTCAATAAAAACGTAGATAAGTATAAATTCTCTACAGGTATAATAAACGTAAAAAATTCAAAGGAATTTTCAGACAAACAAGGTTTACGTGGATGTTGGGGAACAGATTGGCCTGTATCTGAAAAAGACAGCGCAGGACATAAGCGCGAAACAGTAGGCTTGGGAATTTACATACCACAAGAATACATTATCAGCGAAGAAGCCGCCAATAAAGACAACTATGCTTTCGTAATTAGTTCAAAAACTAATGAGATAAACTATAAAATCACATTCTGCAGTGACAATGAAAAGTTCGGCTTTCACAATGCAGAAAAATGGTTTGACTATTTAAAAGAATGGAAAAAGGAACAAGAAAACCCGATTATCATTTCTAAACAATAAGGAATTAATTATAAACAATTTTGCAGGAAAAGGATGTGCGACAATTATTTCACATTCCTTTTCCTGCAAAACATTTTTACCAAAACGACATCAGACTCTCCTTAGGCTTCAAGAAAAGCAAAATATTACCATTGCATAATGATAATCTATAGCCAAAAATAAAAATATAGGCAACACATTAACTAACTTATCATCATTAATAGGTATTTTACTAAAATATAAATACGAAATCATTATTTTTTGTTACTTTTGCATTACTTATTAAAATGGCAAAAAGATGAGATTATCAGAACTAAAGACAGGAGAAAGAGGTGTTATTGTTAAGGTAATGGGACATGGTGGATTTCGCAAACGCATTGTTGAAATGGGATTCATCAGAGGAAAAATCGTCAAAGTACTACTTAACGCTCCACTTCAGGACCCCGTAAAATATCAAATAATGGGGTATGAAATCTCATTACGGCATACAGAAGCCGCAATGATTGAGATCATACCGGCCGACAACGCCCCGCAGCTAGAAGAAGAAGAGGCGAAGAAGTTGGGAATGACAAACATATCTCAAACAGCAGATGAAGACTATCTGCTCACAGATGAAATGCTCCACAAAGTTGCTTTAGAAAAAAGTCATACAATAAACGTTGCTTTGGTAGGTAATCCCAATTGCGGAAAGACATCATTATTCAATTTTGCATCTGGCGCACACGAAAGAGTCGGCAATTACTCTGGTGTTACAGTAGACGCCAAAGAAGGACACGCTGAATACAATGGATATCGTTTCAATCTGGTAGATCTGCCTGGCACATACTCACTTTCAGCATATAGCCCCGAAGAATTATATGTACGTAAACAAATAATCGACAATACTCCTGATGTCATTATTAATGTTATTGATGCAAGCAACATTGAAAGAAACCTCTACCTTACGACACAACTGGTTGACATGAATCTCAAAATTGTCGGAGCATTAAACATGTTCGACGAATTTGAATCTAGAGGGGACAAACTTGACTATGATAAACTCGGTGAATTATTCGGAATGCCATTTGTCCCTACAGTATTTAAAACCGGACGCGGCATTGACGAACTCTTCAAAACTGTCATAAACGTATATGAAGGTGTTACCGAACCGGGAAAGAACAATCTCAGACACATCCATTTAAATCATGGAAAATACATAGAACAAGCAATTGACGATGTAAAAAAGGAAATACAAAAAAACGAACAAATCCGATACAAATATTCAACACGTTTCCTGGCAATAAAGTTACTTGAGAAAGATTCAAAAATAGAAACTCAGGTAAAAGATCTTCCAAACGGAGAAGATATCATAAAAATTCGGGACAACGCAGCTGAACTAATTCTCAAAGAAACCAGAGAAGACAGCGAAACAGCCATAATGAATGCGAAATATGGTATCATACATGGAGCCATGAAAGAAGCTGGTTGTGAAGAAGGAAACAAAACAGACACATATCAGCTTACTCATGTCCTTGACGCCATAATAACAAACAAATACATTGGTTTCCCACTATTTTTCATATTCTTGTACCTAATGTTTGAAATTACGTTCACGTTAGGCCAATACCCTATGGACTGGATTGAAAGTGGTGTAAATCTCATAAGTGAATTCATGAGATCTATAATGCCGGATGGCCCACTTAAAGCCATGGTCATTGACGGGGCAATAGCAGGTGTTGGAGCCGTAATCGTATTTCTTCCTCAAATATTGATCTTATACTTTATAATTTCATTCATGGAAGACTCTGGCTACATGGCCCGAGCTGCTTTCATCATGGATAAAGTAATGCACAAGATGGGACTACACGGTAAATCGTTCATTCCGCTTATCATGGGATTTGGATGCAACGTACCAGCCGTAATGGCAACACGAACTATCGAAAACAGACGCAGCCGACTAATTACGATATTGGTATTGCCGCTTATGAGCTGCAGCGCACGCCTACCTATCTACATAATGATTATAGGTACATTCTTTGCAGTAAAATATCAGTCGCTCATCATGATATCCCTTTATGTCATCGGCATAGCTATGGCTGTGCTAATGAGCCGCATATTCAGCAGATGGCTTATTAAAGGAGACGACACTCCTTTCGTCATGGAACTGCCTCCATACAGATTTCCTACAGCAAAAGCCATACTACGCCATACTTGGGAAAAAGGCAAGCAGTACCTAAAAAAAATGGGAGGAATAATTCTCGTTGCAAGTCTAATAGTATGGGCCTTAGGTTATTTCCCTCATAATGAACAATTAAGCAATCAAGAACAAAAAGAACAAAGCTATATTGGAGTCATCGGAAAATCAATTGAACCTATATTCAGGGCACAAGGCTTCGACTGGAAACTTGACGTTAGTCTTGTAGCAGGAGTTGGCGCAAAAGAAATTATAGCATCAACAATGGGTGTACTTTATGCCGATGAAGATAATGTATCCAATGAATCTGAAAAATATCAAATTCTGAATAAAAAGATGCAGGCGGACGGAATAACTCCGCTCATTGCCTTTTCGTATTTGCTATTTGTATTGATTTATTTCCCTTGTATAGCAACAATTGCAGCAATAAAAAGCGAGACAGGTAGTTGGAAGTGGCCAATATTTACAATGGTTTATACAACATTTCTGGCATGGTGCGTTTCTGCATGCTGTTACCAAATAGGCAGCCTGATTTTATAGAAACTAAATAAGGGAAAAAGTATAAACAGACCAACCGCCTTAACATTTAATCAGATGTTAAGGCGGTTCTGTTTAATGCCAATCAGACATAAAAGCAAATTGATTAATTAAAAAAGTAATAATAATGAAAAACAAAACAATTAAAAACCAATAAAATATAATAATAACCATATATTATGCGGAAACGTAAAATCACTTTTTAATAACTTACAATAAAAATAATATTCACATAAATTGCGACACATAATTAATGACAAAATTATGTAAGTTAGTGATTTAGAGCATATTTAAGGCTCCAAAATCGTAAAAAAAGCAAAATAAATTTCCGTTTCACAACAAAAACTATTATATTTGCACGCCCAAATGAAAAGTTAAGAACCGATAAATAGTAAATTCATATAAAAATGACTAAGGCAGATATAATTGAGGAAATTGTAGAATCAACAGGTATTGCGAAAAAAGATGTTTCTGCAACAGTTGAAGCTTTCATGGAAGTTATAAAAACAAGCTTACTTGAAAAGAAAGAAAATGTATACCTGCGCGGTTTCGGCAGTTTCATCGTTAAGCATAGAGCCGAGAAAACGGCACGTAACATATCAAAGAATACCACAATAGTTATTAAAGCTCACGATTTTCCAAGCTTTAAGCCCGCTAAGAGTTTTGTAAGCAAAATGAAAGGCGAATAAGTGCGGATTTTTAATTTAACAATATTATATAAACCATTTAAATTTATAAGCTATGCCAAGCGGTAAGAAGAAAAAGGGCCACAAGATGGCTACACACAAGCGTAAAAAAAGATTAAGAAAGAACAGACATAAGAGCAAGTAAATTGCTTCGATAAGTCTGTAAATTCAGAAATTAAAGGGCATGTCATCACAGCCTATAACGACCGGTGGACATGCCCTCTTTTTTGACAAAACTAAGTTCAGAAAACCAGAAATGACCAGCGAAGTTGTAATTGACGTCCAACAGAAAGAGATTTCGATTGCCCTGCTGGAAGATAAAAATCTAGTAGAGTATCAGACTGAGCAGCGCTCAGCGTCTTTCTCAGTTGGCAACATCTATATGGCAAAAGTCAAAAAACTGATGCCGGGGCTTAATGCCTGTTTTGTAGATGTTGGTTTCGAACGTGATGCTTTTCTCCATTATCTTGACTTAGGAAGCCAATTTGACTCATACGAAAAGTATTTAAAACAAGTAAAAAGCGACAGAAAGAAACTTTTCCCCTTGTCAAAAGCGACTCATCTTCCTGATTTGAAAAAAGACGGAAGCATACAGAATACGTTGCGTGTCGGACAAGAGGTGATGGTACAGATTGTTAAAGAGCCAATATCAACAAAAGGTCCCAGACTGACTGGTGAGTTAAGTTTTGCAGGACGTTATTTGGTTCTGATACCATTTAATGATAAAGTTTCTGTTTCTTCAAAAATTAAAAGTGGTGAGGAACGAGCACGACTCAAACAGCTAATCAACAGTATAAGGCCTAAAAATTTTGGCGTTATTGTACGTACTGTTGCCGAAGGCAAAAGAGTTGCAGAACTTGACACCGAACTGAAGATTCTCTTAAAGCGTTGGGAGGAAACCATTACTAAAGTACAAAAGACAGAAAAAAGACCTCAACTAATATATGAGGAAACTAGTCGTGTCGTTGCATTGTTACGCGACCTGTTTAATCCGTCATACGAAAATATATATATAAATGATGAAGAGGTCTACAAAGAAGTAAAACATTACGTAACCCTAATTGCCCCGGACAAGGCAAATATAGTAAAGATGTACTCTGGTAATGTCCCGATCTTTGACAATTTTAACATCACCAAACAGATAAAATCGAGCTTTGGCAAAATTGTAAACTACAAGCATGGTGCATATCTAATTATAGAACACACAGAAGCCCTGCACGTTGTAGACGTTAATAGCGGAAACAGAACACGCTCCGCAAATGGCCAGGAAGCCAATGCACTTGATGTTAATCTTGGCGCAGCAGACGAACTTGCACGACAATTGCGCTTAAGAGATATGGGAGGTATTATTGTTGTAGACTTCATAGACATGAACCTAGCCGAAGACAGGCAACTGCTCTATGAACGAATGTGCAAGAATATGCAAAAAGACCGTGCACGACACAATATCTTACCACTAAGTAAATTCGGACTTATGCAAATAACACGCCAAAGAGTCCGTCCTGCAATGGATGTTAATGTGGAAGAAACCTGCCCTACTTGTTTTGGCAAAGGAACGATAAAATCCAGCATACTTTTTGTTGACCAGCTTGAGAGAAAAATTGACAGACTAGTCAATAAGATTGGAATTAAGAAATTCTATCTGCATGTACATCCCTATGTAGCAGCATATATCAATCAAGGCATTATAAGCCTTAAACGCAAATGGCAGATGAAATATGGCATGGGCGTACATGTAATTCCTTCTCAGAAAATGGCCTTCTTGCAATACGAATTTTATGACAGCAAGAAGCACTTTATTGACATGCAGGAGGAAATTGAAACAAAATAAAAAAGATGTGTCCATTGTTTGGACACATCTTTTTTATATCTAAGACTTACAAAATCGCTAAAGATTATTTATTGCACAATTTTAAATCTTATACGGAAAGTATGTTTCTCTTCATCCCAATTAGTTCCTAGAATTTCAAATCGGCCAATTTGAGACGTAGAACGCACATGCTTACCGATACACGGGCATACATCATAATCGCCAATACGGACTAAACGCAATGTTTCAGACACATCTTCCGGCAGCCTGTCAAGCGACACTCCCTCAGGCACATTATCACGATTGACAAACTCGAAACTTACAGGCAAGTCCTCATCAATAAGCTCATTCATCTTCCTCTCAATATCACGTTCCTCATGACGGGAAGGCTTATGGTCAAGAACATAACTTATCTTACTTTTTTTGCGCTCAATATGAGCATTAGTTGACCGTTCACAACCAAACATTCGTATCATTGTCTGATTGAGAAGATGTTCTGCAGTATGTGCAGGTGGAAATTCTTCCTTATTGTGCGCATTCAAAATATAATCTTCTGCCATGGCATTAATTTATGAACTGTTAGAAAGATGTATGATATAAAGATTTCTATACTAAAAATTTATATATCCGAGCTCCGTATGCAGGAATATTTAATTCTACAGCAGAATCTGCCTTAAGCGGCAGCATAACAGTGTCGCCTGTAAGCAAATCAGTTGCATTGACAGATTTCTCTGCCATCTGCATATAATCAAATGCATGCCTGGGTATATTTACACCACATGTAACATCTGAATCTGAGAAATTAACCACAACAAGCAACACCTCATTATCTGCCTTTCTAAGAAAAGCATACTGACGATGAGAATCAAAGATGTCACTTTTAGGATTCACATACATCAAATCAAAAAACATGCCTTCACTCACAGCCTTTTCATTCTTGGCTATATTAAGAATGGCTGAATAAGCCTTTTCCAGACGTTTTTCATCTGATGTAAGCTTACGTCTGTTCACATACCCATTGTAAAGAGACGCAACCGTCCAATAATCGAATATCGTAGTGCGTCCATCCAAACCGCTAAATCCCTCCTTGTCCATACCACGTTCGCCAAACTCCTGACCGGCATATAACATAAACGGATTGTTGTAGAGCAAGGCACTTACAACAACAGCCGGCAAAGCCTTGTATGCATTACCAGAAAGGAAATCACTGGCCAAGCGCTGTTCGTCATGGTTCTCAAGGAAATAAAGCATATGCTCCTTTATATCGTCAACAGCCTGCCACTGGTAAGTTATGTCTGAAGCAGCACTTTCTCCGCGGATGACTCTGCAAAGGCAATCATACATGCCGACTTTGTCATAAAGATAGTCGAAACCGCTCCCCAAATAGCTCCTGTAAAGTGATGGATTATATACCTCGCCAATAAACACTATATCAGGATAATCTGTCTTTATCTTACCAATACACCAATACCAGAATTCGGAAGGCACCATCTCAGCCATATCACAACGGAAGCCGTCAACACCTTTAGCTGCCCAAAACGAGAGTATATCTCTCATTTTATGCCATGTATCTGGCACAGGAGCGAAATGATAAGAACGTCCACCTGCATCACAATAATCAATACCGTAGTTTAATTTAACGGTTTCATACCAGTCATTAATACCAGGATGATTATCGAAATGGTCATTTCCGGTAGCCTTGGCAGGATATTCACTATATGAATCATCTGCTTCACCTTTTAAATCAAAATATGGAGCGAAGCTCTCATTAGGGCAATAATAGAAATTATTATCAGGATAAAATCCTTTGTTAACATCATCTGTCTCACCAAAGTCCTTCACCCCATCAGGCTTCTTTACCGATTTATATTGGCGTGCAACATGATTTGGCACAAAATCGATAATAACCTTAAGCCCGGCCTTATGGCTGCGCTGCAGCAAAGCCTCAAATTCTTCCATACGCCTGTCAACATCATCAGCCAAATCCGGGTCGATGTCATAATAGTCGACAATGGCATATGGTGATCCTGCCCTACCCTTAACTACAGCAGGATGCTGGCACGGGATGCCAAATGCAGAATAGTCTGTTTTAGAAGCATGACGTATAACACCTGTATACCAGACATGTGTTACACCGAGTTTTTTTATACGTCTTAATACCGAATCGTCAAAAAAACTCATCTTTCCGCAGCCATTTTCGGCAAGAGTTCCATTTTCAACGCAATTATATGAACGGTTGCCAAAAAGGCGCGTAAAGATTTGATATATAAGTATCTTATGATGTTTCATCATTGCTGTTTATGCAATGCCATGAGCTGAAACATTTTTGTCGATACGGGCAATCATTCCCTGCAAAGCCTTGCCGGGTCCGCACTCTGTAAAGTCGTCTGCACCATCAGCAATCATGTTCTGAACACACTGAGTCCACTTTACAGAACTTGTAAGCTGTGCAATAAGATTGTTCTTTATCTCAGCAGCATCAGTATGAGGCTTAGCGTCAACATTCTGATATACAGGACATTTAGGCTCGCTGAATTCTGTTGCCTCAATAGCTGCCTGAAGTTCGTCTTTAGCCGGCTGCATAAGAGGAGAATGGAAAGCGCCTCCGACCTTCAGCGGAAGAGCACGCTTAGCTCCTGCTGCCTTAAGCTTCTCACAAGCTTCATTTATAGCTTCAATGTTACCACTTATAACGAGCTGTCCAGGACAGTTAAAGTTTGCAGGAACACATACATGTCCCTCCTCGTTTACTTCGGCACAAATTTCCTCTACCTTTTCATCAGGAAGACCTATTATTGCAGCCATTGTAGAAGGAGCAGCATCACAGGCCTTCTGCATTGCCATTGCACGAGCGTAGACAAGCTTAAGTCCATCCTCAAAGCTCAATGCACCGGCAGCAACAAGAGCAGAGAACTCTCCGAGAGAGTGACCGGCAACCATTGACGGAGCAAAAGCATCACCCATGCACAATGCACTGATTACACTATGAAGGAATACTGCAGGCTGAGTTACCTTTGTCTGCTTAAGTTCTTCATCTGTTCCGTTGAACATGATGTCTGTTATCTTATAACCGAGAATGTCATTAGCCTTGTCAAAAAGTTCTTTTGCCAATGGATTACTCTCGTACAGGTCTTTGCCCATACCTACAAACTGTGCTCCCTGTCCGGGAAAAACAAATGCTTTCATATTTTTAAATATTTACTATTTGTAATTTGCGGTGCAAAGTTAACACATTTTCTGCACACATGCAAATGATGACATGTCATAAATCTGACAATCAGCGATTTATAATGACTTTAGCTTACATCATAACTGAAATATGAGTTATATTAAAATAGTGACAAACAAAACATTATGATTTTACAACGCTAATTCACTGATTTATGAACGAAAATTCATTGGATTACTGTTATCAAATCAACGGATTTCATCCGGACATATATAACATTGATATTCAAGCAGTTACAAAAGGGCATGTTTCATACGGCAAAAGGCGGCAAATTGAAGGCAGAAAGACGGCATTTTACACTGCAAAAGGACACATATCAGATAAAACGCATACAACGTACAGCTTTGAAAACAGCATGGTAGCTACAACATGTATATACACAGACAAAATCAATTGCACATACATAACGTTCCGCCAACCAATAAGATATGACGGCCATAAAATTCATAAAATGCAGAAACCTACATGAAAAAGAGCGGAAACGTACAAAGTCCGTTCCCGCTCCCTCTAATGATACTTTCTCAACCTATAAAAAATTATTTATAAAGAGGTCCGAAGTTGGCACATGCCCTGAAATCGGCTCCTTCCTTATCCATGCCGAAAGCATTCCATGTTGCAGGACGGAACACTTTGTCATCATCAACATTATGCATACAAACTGGTATACGGAGCATAGACGCAAGAGTGATAAGGTCTGCACCTATATGACCATAAATGATGGCTCCATGGTTTGCACCCCAGTTATTCATAACAGAATAAACATCCTTGAAGGCAGGTTTGTCACAAAGACGCGGCACGAACCATGTAGTTGGCCAAGTCGGGTCTGTACGCTTGTCTATTATCTTATGTATTTCCGGATCAATGTCAACCGTCCATCCTTCGGCAAGTTGAAGCACCGGTCCGAGTCCTTTTACAAGGTTAAGACGTGCCATAGTTACAGGCATGCCACCTTTAGACAGGAAGTTGGATGAGAAACCTCCACCACGGAAATAATCACGGTTTGCCGGATACCAAGTAGTAGCAGAAAGGCATGCTTCAACCTCTTTGTCTGTAAGTTCCCAATGATGTTTCATCACAGGATTTCCGTCTGCATCACAACACTGGCCTGTTCCGTCCAAAGTTGTGGCACCAGAGTTTATAAGATGTATAATACCTCCAGAAGCTCGTCCGCTAAGTTCTTTACCCGTAACACGCTTAACAGCCTCTGGACTCCAGTATGTCCTGACATCAGAGAATATAGCGCTGCGGTTTGTCAGCAAATGCTCCAATAGCATTGTCAGACCATTGCATGTATCATTTTCTGTTGCAAACACATAAGGCTCGCGTATACCATTCCAGTCGAACGACGTATTTAGCATTGCCTCAGAGAAATCACCATTAGGCTTATAGTCGGTCCATTGTCTTTGTCCCTGGAAACCTCCGGCTATAGCATTATGGCCCAATGCCTCTTCCTTAAATCCGGCCTCTAACAACTTCTCGTTGCCAGTCATCAAGTCTCTGAATATCATTGTCATCTTTGTGACAAACTCCCAGTCGGCATCCTTTTCCTCACGGTTCTTTTTCTTGACATCTCTATTTCCTATGTCTTCACCCTCATTGGGAACACAATATTTCTTAACCCATTCAATGGCCTTCTTGTATTCATCCTTATCATAGATGCCTTCGTCCATACGACGCAGAATTTCAGTCATATCCACTTGTTCTGCACGTATGCCAAGATATTCCTGCATGAAATCAGCGTTGGCAATACTTCCAGCAATACCCATAGCAACATTTCCGATAGACAGATAAGACTTGCCGCGCATGGTTGCTACAGCCTGAGCGGCGCGCGCCCAACGCAATATCTTCTCAGCCACGTCAGCTGGTATTGTATTATCATCCAAGTCCTGCACATCGTGTCCATAAATACCAAATGCAGGAAGTCCCTTCTGGGCATGAGCAGCAAGTACTGCAGCAAGATAAACAGCTCCCGGACGCTCCGTACCGTTGAATCCCCATACGGCTTTCGGCCAATAAGGATGCATATCCATTGTTTCTGATCCATAGCACCAGCATGATGTAACGGAAATTGTGGCCCCCACACCATTATTTTCAAACTTCTCTGCACATCGTGCTGCCTCAGCTACGCGACCTATCGTACCGTCTGCTATGACGCATTCAACAGGAGTACCGTCTCCGTTTTTTAAGTTATTAGAGATAAGTTCTGCTACAGCTTTTGCCAAATTCATGGTCTTTTCCTCAAGACTTTCTCTTATTCCGCCTTGACGGCCATCAATAATTGGACGAATTCCGATTTTTGGATAGTTTTTCATTATATATCAGGTTTTGTTATTAAAATAAGCAAAAGAACTTCACCTAAAATAAAAATATTATCTTTATTAAGTGCTTGTTTGGCGACAAAGATAAGAAATACGACAATAACCAATCATTGTTTTTTGATAAACCAACTTAGAATTAGTACACATAAAACACAAATAAACCTTAATAGCAATAACATTTATTAACAACAGACACATCCATCTACTTAAACAAAAGAAATATCAAAATAACATAAAATACAGAAAATAAACAACATACGACGTTTTAAAGTATATCAGTAAAAGACTGGTCTTCAAAATAAGCGCCAGTTTAGAATTATGGCAGCAAAGACATTATTCGTATGTCAAATAGTGTTTTTTTTCAAAAACCTTCTTTTGTATCTAATTTTTTAGTACTTTTGCCTTAGTTATAATTTTTACATTATTTAATTTATGGCTTATAATAATAATCACTTAGTCATAATGGCTGGCGGGGTTGGCAGCCGTTTTTGGCCAATGAGTACAACAGAAAAACCCAAACAGTTTATAGATGTATTAGGAGTAGGACGCTCCCTGCTACAACTAACATTCGACAGATTCAAGGGAATATGTTCTCCTGAAAATGTATGGGTTGTAACAAACCGCAGCTATAAAGACTTAGTTTTAGAACAACTACCGGAAATTCCGGTTACAAACATTTTATGTGAGCCATGCAGACGCAACACTGCTCCATGTATAGCATACGTGAGTTGGAGAATAAAATCCAAAGACCGTAATGCCAATATTGTTGTCACACCAAGCGATCATATAGTTACAAATTGCGAAGAGTTTAAAAGAGTCATATCTCAATGCCTCAAATTCACTAGTGAAACAGATGCGATAATAACTCTTGGAATGAAGCCTACGCGCCCGGAAACAGGTTATGGATATATTCAGGCTGACCTGTCGTCATGCTCTCCACGGAATAAAGAAATATTCAGAGTTGATTCTTTCCGAGAAAAGCCAGACTTAGAAACAGCAAAAAAATATATCCAAAACAAAAGTTATTTCTGGAATGCAGGAATATTCATTTGGAGCGTCAACACTATCGTAAATGCATTCCGCATTTATCAGCCTGCAATAAGCAAAATTTTCGAAAGCCTGCAGCCTGTATATGGCACTCCTAAAGAGCAGGAAGAAATCGACTTAAGATTCCCTGAGTGCGAAAACATATCGGTTGACTATGCAATTATGGAAAAAGCCGAGGAAATATTCGTATGTCCCGCTGATTTTGGCTGGAGCGATCTCGGCACATGGGGCTCATTGCTTGTTCAAACAAAAAAAGATCTTTACGGCAATGGAGTAATTGGAGAAAATGTCTCGCTTTTTGATACCCACAACTGCATCGTACATACTCTAGACAAAAAGAAAGTAGTTATCCAAGGACTAGACGGATACATTGTTGCAGATGACGGAAACAAGCTTTTAATTTGCAAGTTGTCTGAGGAACAGCGTATAAAACAATTTTCAAGCGACAATAAATAATTAAAGACACAAAAGATTAAAATGGAGAAAAAGATTGCATTAATTACCGGTATAACCGGTCAGGACGGTTCTTTCCTTGCCGAATTTCTAATTGAAAAAGGATACGAGGTTCATGGACTGCTCCGCCGTTCGTCTTCATTCAATACCGGACGTATTGAACATCTATACCTTGATGAATGGGTGAGAGACATGAAGAAATCAAGACTTGTAAACCTGCATTGGGCTGATATGACCGACTCGTCATCATTAATACGTATAATTGCAGAAATCAAACCTACCGAAATATATAATCTAGCGGCACAAAGTCATGTTAAAGTTTCTTTCGATGTCCCAGAATATACAGCAGATACAGATGCTGTAGGCGTATTAAGACTGCTTGAGGCAGTACGCATTTGCGGACTAGACAAGACATGCCGAATATATCAGGCTTCTACATCTGAACTTTATGGAAAAGTTCAGGAAGTGCCGCAAACTGAAACAACCCCATTCTACCCCCGATCTCCGTATTCTGTAGCCAAACTCTATGGTTTCTGGATTATGAAAAACTACCGCGAAAGCTATAATATGTATTGTTGCAATGGTATTCTTTTCAACCATGAAAGTGAACGCAGAGGAGAAAACTTCGTTACAAGAAAAATAACTCTTGCAGCCTGCCGTATTGCTCAAGGATTCCAGGACAAATTGTATCTCGGCAATCTTGATGCACAACGAGACTGGGGATATGCACGCGACTATGTTGAATGTATGTGGCTCATTCTACAGCAACCAGAGCCGGACGACTTTGTCATTGCTACAGGAGAAATGCACACTGTAAGAGAATTCTGTACATTAGCATTCAAAGAAGCAGGCATAGAACTCCGTTGGGAAGGTGAAGGTGTCAACGAAAAAGGTATTGACACCAAGACTGGCAAGACAATAGTTGAAGTTGACCCAAAATACTTCCGCCCGTGTGAGGTAGACCAACTATTAGGAAATCCGGCAAAGGCAAAAAAGATTCTCGGATGGAATCCAACAAAAACATCATTCCATGAATTAATAAGAATAATGGTACAACACGATATGAAGTTTGTGAAAAAACTCTATATCAAAGCACAAATGGCAGAATAAAGATGTTAGACAAAAATACAAAAATATTCGTTGCAGGCCACCACGGACTAGTGGGGTCTGCAATTTGGAATAATCTTAAGCAAAGGGGGTATAACAATCTGGTTGGACGCACGCATAAGGAACTAGACTTACTTGACCCAGTTGCTGTTAAAAGATTTTTTGACGAAGAACGTCCTGAAGCTGTCGTGTTAGCAGCTGCACATGTTGGAGGCATCATGGCCAACCTTAATTACAGGGCAGACTTCATATATCAAAATCTTCAAATACAACAAAATGTCATTGGCGAAAGTTTCAAGCACAATGTTAAAAAATTGTTGTTCTTAGGAAGTACATGCATTTACCCCAAAATGGCAAAACAGCCCATGAAGGAAAATACCCTGCTAACATCTGAGCTTGAATACACAAACGAGCCATATGCAATAGCAAAGATTGCGGGTTTAAAAATGTGTGAAAGTTTCAGTCTGCAATATGGATGCAATTACATTGCAGTAATGCCGACAAACCTTTATGGTCCAAACGACAACTTCCATCTTGAAAACAGTCATGTCCTGCCAGCTATGTTACGTAAAATTTATTTGGCAAAATGCCTTAACGAAAACAATTGGGAAGCTGTTCGTAAAGACTTAAACTTAAGACCTGTTGAAGGAGTATGTGGACAAAACACGAATGAGGAAATACTAAATATTCTTGATAAATTCGGAATAACGCCACAGGCCGTAACATTATGGGGCACAGGAAGTCCAATGAGAGAATTTCTCTGGAGTGAAGAAATGGCAGACGCAAGCGTTTATGTTTTATTAAACGTAGATTTCAAAGACACATACTCGCCTAATGATAAAGAAATCAGAAACTGTCACATTAATGTCGGCACCGGTAAAGAAATAAGCATACGTGATGTTGCAGAAAAAGTAATGCATGAAATTGGCTTTAAAGGACAACTATTATGGGATGCGACAAAACCAGACGGAACTCCAAGAAAGCTTACAGATGTTACAAAACTGCACAATCTTGGATGGCATCATAAAATAGAGATAGATGAGGGCATCCACAAGCTTTACGAATGGTACAAACTAGGAATTTGCATCAATCATAAAAACTGAATTTATAAATAGCCATATTTCCTTATAAGGAATAAGTTTACCAATATAGATTGGCAAGACAATAGGTGGAAACAAAATAAAAATCCATATCAGCACTGAATGTTGATATGGATTTTTCTTTGCGGCTGTCGTCATTTTAGACAAATGAACTTATCTGCAATGACATTAAATACGCCAAAAGATTTTGTGCAGCCGTTTTATATCGTCTGCACAAATCTATTAATTCAATATTTATTTGCAATACCAGCTAACAATAGTTTCATACAACTCCTGCTTGCCTGAAGTCTGCTTTGGCTCACCCTTCTCTTTTGCATATGCAACAATATCCTCAAGAGAAAGTTTGCCTTCTTCAAATTCCTTACCCTTACCAGAATCGAATGAAGAATAACGCTCCTTAACCATGTCACAAATTGGAGAGTTCTCAATCAGATTTGCTGCATTCTCCAAAGCACGGGCCATAGCATCCATTCCGCTGATATGAGCAATGAAGATATCCTCTGGATCTGTTGAATTACGACGCAATTTAGCATCAAAGTTAGAACCACCGTTTCCTAATCCGCCATTACGAATAATCTGCATCATTGCCTGAGTAAGCTCCCAGTTATCAATTGGGAACTGGTCTGTATCCCATCCGTTCTGATTATCACCACGGTTAGCATCGATGCTTCCAAGCATACCGTTGTCAACAGCAACAGCAAGTTCATGCTCAAATGTATGACCTGCAAGTGTTGCATGGTTTACCTCAATATTAACCTTGAAATCTTTTTCAAGACCATGTGCACGGAGGAATCCGATAACAGTCTCTGTATCAACATCATACTGATGCTTTGTCGGTTCCATCGGTTTAGGTTCAATCAAGAATGTTCCTGTGAATCCTTTTGAGCGAGCATAATCACGAGCAGCTTTCAGCATATTTGCAAGATGCTCTTTCTCACGCTGCATCTGAGTATTCAAAAGGCTCATATAGCCTTCGCGACCACCCCAGAAGACATAGTTAGCACCTCCAAGCTTTATTGTTGCATCAATAGCGTTCTTTATCTGCACAGCGGCACGTGCAACAACATCAAAGTCAGGATTAGTTGCAGCACCATTCATGTATCTCTTATTACCAAAAACGTTTGCAGTACCCCACAGCAATTTGATATTTGTGCCCTTCATCTTTTCAAGAGCATAATCAGTGATTGCCTTCATACGAGCTTCATATTCCTCGATAGTCTCACCCTCGTCAACCAAATCAACATCATGGAAGCAGAAATATTCTATGCCAAGTTTGTCCATTATTTCAAATCCGGCATCCATCTTGTCCTTAGCACGCTCAACTGCATCTGCTTTTTCATCCCATGCATATGTACGTGTTCCGCCACCAAACTGGTCACCGCTTGCTGCGCCTAATGTATGCCACCAAGCCATTGCAAACTTCAACCAATCTTTCATCTTCTTACCCATTATTACTTTTTCAGCATCATAATAATGATAAGCTAAAGGATTATTACTATCCTTACCTTCAAATTTAATTTTTCCTATCTGCGGAAAATACTCTTTTACCATAACCGTTATTTATTAATTTATTAAACCTAAATAATTATATCTCGAAATTACTAATCAATGATTAATTTGTTGCAATAAAGTCTCTTTCCATAATGAATAAGCCTGCAAATATTCAGCACGTCGTTTTTCATCCGGCTCTATAACTGCCAACTTCTTCAATGTAGCAAAAGCTTCATCATGATCTTTATATATGCCACAACCCATACCGGCTCCCTTGGCAGCTCCTACACTTCCGTCTGTTTCATAAAGTTCTATTGTAGCGCCACTAACTCCAGCTAAGGTATTACGGAACAACTCACTTAAGAACATATTGGCTTTACCTGCATGTATTTTATGTATATCCATACCCATCTGCTGCATTACCTCCATACCATAACAGAAACTGAAGACAATACCTTCCTGTGCTGCACGCATCAGGTGGGCTTTGCCATGCTTGTTGAAATTTACGCCATGGATAGAGCAGCCAATCTCTTTATTCTCAAGCACACGCTCAGCTCCATTGCCAAAAGGAATGATTGTTATACCATCACTTCCAACCGGAACACTTGCCATCATATCATTCATATCTGAATATGAAATTCCTTCAGGTGCAACATTCCGGCGCATCCAAGCGTTTAATATTCCTGTTCCATTAATACACAACAAAACTCCAAGACGTTCCATATCCTTTTGGTAATTAACATGGGCAAAAGTATTAACTCGACTCTTAATGTCATAATTAGCTTCGCCCAAAACGCCATAAACGACACCTGAAGTACCAGCTGTAGACGCAATTTCACCCGGATTAAACACATTAAGGCTAAGAGCGTTATTAGGTTGATCACCCGCCCTATAACTAATAGGTGTTCCTGCCTTCAAGCCTAATTCATTTGCAGCGGCCTCTGAGACTTCGCTCTGAATACTAAACGTCGGCACAATGTCAGCTATTAAGCTTTCATCAAAGCCGAAATAATCCAACAGGAATTTTGCAACTTTTTTATTCTTAAAGTCCCATAACATGCCTTCACTCAATCCGCTGATGGTAGTATTAATAGTACCGCTCAGTTTCATTGCGATGTAATCACCAGGCAACATTATCTTATATATCTTCTCGAACAGCTGCGGTTCATTCTCTTTCACCCATGCAAGCTTAGAAGCCGTAAAATTACCCGGCGAATTAAGCAAATGGCCAAGACACTCTTTGGATCCTATATTTTCAAAAGCTTTTTCACCATAAGGCACAGCTCGAGAATCACACCAAATTATAGAAGGCCTCAATACATTCTGATTCTTATCAACACACACAAGGCCATGCATCTGATAAGATATACCAATTGCCTTAATATCTTCACCTTTAACAGATGAATCTGCCATAACCTTTTTCAAGCTGAGTTTTGCATTATCCCACCACATTTGAGGATCTTGTTCAGCCCAACCAGATTTCACGGCTATGATAGGTGCTTCCTTTTCTGGATAAAATGCTGATGCGACACATACGCCGCTATCTGAATCTACTAAAGATGCCTTTACTGAAGAGCTTCCGACATCAAAACCTAACAAATATCTACCAGACATAATAAAAATACTTTTTATATTAAAGACGATTTAGAAATGCATTTCCCTTGAATTTATGATTTTTTTGTATCTTAAAGTGTCTTAAAATAATGACAAAGACAAGTCTTCATGTTTATTTTCAGGCTCTTCTTTTTCTTCGTCATCACAAAATTCAAATTGCAGTTGAAGAGACATTTTAGAAGAATTATTGATGCGATACACTCCACGCTCATCTGTCTTCTCAATAATAGAATCAGGCACTTTACTTGTACGGATCAAATATGATGAAACATAACGGTAGACGTCTTCAAACGACACGACATTGAAGAATCCGTTGTTATGATTATAGACATGCCTTGCTATCTTTTTCACGCTCAAGCCTTTAGGCCCGGCCTCGTTAAGAATAAAGATGATATCGCGGTCGTAGCTCATAGTATTATGATAATAAAAAAGGACCGGTAAGAAAATATTACCAGCCCTTTTTAAATATTCTTTCTACAGATTAAGCTAATGTAATCTTGTTCTCTGCATCTTTTATCTTACCCTCTTTAAAGAGCCAGCCCATACCGAGCAAAGTCTCTTCTGTGGTAATTTTAGCTGCTTTAGCAATCTCAGCAACGCTCAAGGGCTTTTCAGCTGTAGCTAAGGCCTGATATACATCGCCAGCCTTAAATCCTACTGTTTCTGCATTAATCTCTAATTCAACTTTCTTTGCAGTACTTCTCTTCGGTGCTGCTTTCTTCTCAACAGCTTTTGTTGCAGCTGTCTTTCTTACACTTACGTTCTTCTCTGTCATAATTCAAGTAAAACACATTAAGATCGACAATGTCTAAAAGACATACAATCTTTTCAAATTCTCGATGCAAATATAGTGATTTTATTCAAATTATTAAAAATTTTATCAAGAAAAATCGTATTCAACACATTAAGTGCTTTTTTAATATCAATTTTCTTGACTTAAATCAACCTTTATCTGCAGCTCATCCAGCTGTTTCTCATCAAGAGCAGACGGTGCATCCAACATGACATCACGTCCACTGTTATTCTTCGGGAACGCAATACAATCACGTATACTGTCTAATCCTGCCATTACAGAAACAAAACGATCAAGGCCAAAAGCCAATCCGGCATGAGGAGGTGCGCCATACTTAAATGCATTTATCAAGAAGCCGAACTGAGCCATCGCACGCTCCGGCGTAAAGCCCAATATCTTAAACATACGCTCTTGCAGACGTCCGTCATGGATACGAAGGCTTCCTCCACCCAATTCAATACCATTGCAAACGAAATCATACGCCTTAGCACGCACTCTTTCCGGATGCTCTTCCAATAATGGAATATCATCAGGATTTGGCATTGTAAACGGATGATGAGTAGACATCAGGCGCTGTTCCTCATCGCTCCACTCAAACAGCGGGAAGTCAATAATCCACAGACATTCAAATTTATTCTTGTCACGCAAGCCAAGCCTGTCGCCCATTTCCAATCTAAGGCTACAGAGCTGAACACGTGTCTTGTTTGCATTATCACCACTAAGAATCAATACCAGGTCACCATTACCTGCACCCATCACTTCTTTAAGTTTCTGCAAGACATCTGCATCATAGAATTTATCTATGCTGCTTTTTACAGAACCGTCTTCATTAAACTTAACCCAAACAAGTCCTTTAGCGCCAACTTGCGGTTTCTTGACAAAATCGGTCAGCTGATCTATCTGCTTTCTTGTATAAGAAGCACAGCCCGGCACACAGATTCCGCCAATATATTCTGCACTATTGAACACCTCGAACGAGCCTGTGCCCTTTAGAGTATCCATTAGTTCAACGAATTCCATTCCAAAACGCAAGTCTGGCTTATCGCTTCCAAATCTGCGCATTGCCTCATGCCATGTCATTTGCTGGAGTTTGGCCGGTAATTCCACACCACGTATTTCCTTAAACAAGTGGCGTGCCATATCTTCAAAAAGATTGATAACATCATCCTGATCAACAAAAGACATCTCACAGTCTATCTGTGTGAACTCAGGCTGACGGTCGGCACGAAGATCTTCGTCACGGAAACACTTTGCAATCTGGAAGTATCTGTCAAATCCGCTCACCATAAGCAACTGCTTCAGAGTCTGCGGACTTTGTGGCAATGCGTAGAACTGTCCTGGATTCATGCGTGAAGGCACAACAAAATCTCGTGCACCTTCAGGAGTGCTACCTATTAATATAGGTGTCTCAACCTCAATAAAATCTTTTGAATCCAAGAAGTTGCGTATCAATATTGTCATACGGTGGCGCAATTCAAGATTCTTGCGGACGCATGAACGGCGCAAGTCCAAATAGCGATATTTCATTCTTATATCATCACCACCATCTGTATTATCCTCTATTGTAAACGGCGGCGTGATGCTTTCACTCAGGACATTCATCTCAGAGACGATAATCTCTATATCACCAGTAGGCAGATTCTTGTTCTTGCTCTCGCGTTCGTTGACAAGTCCTGTAGCCTGTATGCAAAACTCACGTCCAAGCTTGTTGGCTGCAGCACACAGCTCAACATTGTCGTTTTCATTAAAGACAAGCTGTGTAATACCATATCGGTCACGGATATCGACAAATGTCATTCCGCCCATTTTACGGATGCGCTGAACCCATCCGGCCAGAGTAACTGTCTTGCCAGCATCAGACAAGCGCAATTCCCCACATGTATTTGTTCTATACATAAACTTACAAATTACTTTAATTATGATGCAAAAGTACAAAAAATGACCGAATGAACAAATTTTAAATGGCTAAAAGTAAAATTACACTCTATGATAGTATAAATTTCAACTGTTTAAACCGAGCTGGTATCCGTTCACCGGCTAATACAGATAATTTTTTTAAGATGAAGAACACAAAAAATCTCCAACTTTTAGAGGAACAAATACGAAGCACTATCAGCCAAAAAATTCAAAATTGCAAACTAGCGAGCAACTCCCAAACATCCCTCTGACAATTATAATAAATGCATTAAAAAAACAGAAAACTTTTTGATTAAAAGCCTCTGAAAACGCCATTATTTTTTACATGAATGTATTTCCTTTAGAAAATAGCGAAAAACCTCATTTTTCGTATTTCACTACATATCAATGGGTTAACACAGAACATCTAATTACCTGATACATTCTCCAATACAAAACATGCCCTTTTACACAGCAAAAAGCATGGTTTCAGGACACAAAAGCAATGCTTTAACCGATAAAAAACAATGAATTTACGCCTAAAAACAATAACATCACACAGACTTCGACCACGAAAGCAATAAAAAAGGTTATAAAAACACGAAGAACGTCCATCAACATTTAATTTATGTTACGATGCTTTTTCTATTTTAGAGAAAACTTTTTGCAAAATAACAGCACTAAATCAGTAATAAAATTTTACCATACCAGACACAAAAATACAATTTACAAATTAAGGCTAAAACGAATAATCACACAACCATTCTAAACCAAAATAATTAAAGATATTTCCTCTTTATCCTAGAACTGATAAAAACAGGCACGAAATGGCATGCCCATAAAACATGCAGCCAACTACCCCGTTTGACAAAATTATATTACAAAACGAGTTTGAATATAATCTTACAATCAAATCATAATTAATTAACACAAAATAAATCATCGATTATATATTTTATAAAAAAAAGATGTAAATTTGCTGCAAAAAATTATTTTAACCGAATAAAAATGAAAAAGATCCTATTCATTTCAATGTTGCTGATACTTTGCATAAGCAATGCAGCAGCACAAAAGACAGCAGAAATTAAGTTTGACAAGCAAACTTATAATTTCGGCAAATTTTCAGAAAGTAATCCCGTACAAAAGTGTACATTTAACTTTACCAACGTGGGAGACGCCCCACTCGTAATAAACCAAGCAATGGCGAGCTGTGGATGTACAGTTCCATCATACACTAAAGCCCCAATAGCTCCAGGCGGAAAGGGAACAGTGACAGTGACATACAACGGCAAAGGCAAATTTCCTGGACATTTTAAGAAATCAATCACAATAAAGTCTAACGCAAAGAATGAAATTGTGCGCTTATATGTAGAAGGCACAATGGAAGAAGCAAAATAAATAAGAAAGGGAGCTCAATGCTCCCTTATTTATTATCATTATATCATAAGAATATTCATCACTAACCTTATTCACATCAAAATGAATATGCAAAACCTATTGAGGCATATTCTTTAAACTGCCAATATCCATAGTCATCATGGCGCACTGACGACCCGTCGTCAAATCTCGGATATATGAAGATATTTGTCGAGATATATTTATTAAACTGGAATGTAAAAGTGTTTTCCCACTCTACTTCAGTTCGTTCATAAGTCGTATAACCATAAAGACGGGTCTTCCATTTAATCAAATCCGAAAAAGCCCATGTCAAATCTATCGTACATTCAGAACCCACATCGTTCATTGTATGCGAACCTTCCTCTAGTCCATATCTTGTTGCAAGCGATTTTCGTCCGACATATCTGAAGTTGTATGCAATAGGAGCCATCTGCAAAGATCCTGTTAGCTTTCCGTTAAAAGCGTTTACCGAATAGCTCATACCCAAAGACAAGTTTATATTCAACGGCGATAGAATATCTGAATACACCTCAGGATCGTTGCTCTTATAGCCACGCATAAACTGGGTATATGCGATAAGCTGCAATGTATAATACCAATTCTTGCTTGCCTGAAGTCCCAATTTACCCGTATATCTTATAAGGTCCTCTGTAGTCTTAAAGTTATGCAGGGTGTCTCCGCTTGAGGTCTGAAATCCTAATTTAAGCTCAAGTTTATTTTCGAACTTAACCTTTTGTTTATTATTGTAATTCGCTTGTAGCGTGGTACTTGCAACCATTGAATAATTGCTTTCGCCACCTTTATACCAGTTACTGGAGACATAATTTTGCAGGAACTGCAAATAGTAGTCACCGCCAAAAGTCCAAAAGTTCGGTTTCTCTATGACAATTTCAACAGGAGCGTCAAGGCTTACGTCCGGTGCGGAAGCCTCTTCCCTAGAATAATCAACCTTATGACGTATTGGCGAAGTTATCTCTTCATGCAAAGAGCCTATTTTGCTTAAGTCACTTTCCGTATTTACGACATATTCCGGATGATTAACATAAACAGACATCAACGCATCATCAATAGCGCTGCTCACATCATCAACACCCTTGTACTTATCATTAATGCTAAAAGTATGACCAGCTACAGAATAATAAAATGTCAGAGGAGCAAAAACGCGGAAAAAGCGGGCATCAGATCCTGCATCATCATCCAAAATATCAGCTGCATACATTAAAGAATCCATATGGACTTTACACGCTTTAAGCGAATCAATATACGAAGCTACGATGAAAGAATCTCTGCTTATGTTTCGGCCATTATGATGCTTAATAGGCGCTCCGAAACAAGACACCGCACAGAAGAACTCCAAGATTATTAATATCAATATTTGCTTATGTTTCATACTTTTAGCACTTTTTGCGTGCAAAGTTAGTATTAATATTCAAAAACAGAACATTAATGGCTGTTTTTTTCAACACACACGAAACTATTAAAATTAAGAGATTATAATTTTGGCATATCAGCATTTTTTCTTAATTTTGCACCTTGTATATTAGTATTAATAAATAACCAAAATATTATAATCGTGGCAGAGACAAAGTATATATTCGTTACCGGCGGTGTAGCGTCCTCTCTTGGAAAAGGAATAATATCGTCATCAATAGGCAAACTTCTTCAGGCCAGAGGATACAACATCACAATCCAAAAGTTCGACCCATACATCAACATTGACCCGGGTACGCTGAACCCTTATGAACATGGCGAATGTTATGTAACAGTGGATGGCCACGAGGCAGACCTTGACCTCGGACATTACGAACGTTTTACCGGTATTCAGACAACCAAAGCCAATAACCTTACAACAGGCCGTATATATAAGGCCGTCATAGACAAAGAGCGCCGTGGCGACTATTTGGGAAAGACAATACAGGTAATCCCCCATATCACAGATGAAATAAAGCGCAACGTAATGTTGCTTGGCAAGAAGAACAACTATGACTTCGTAATTACAGAAATCGGAGGTACAGTAGGAGATATTGAAGGCTTGCCTTTCTTAGAAAGTATCAGACAGCTAAAATGGGAACTTGGCAAGAGGGCTCTTTGTGTCCATCTTACTTATATTCCTTATTTGGCTGCAGCCAAAGAATTAAAGACAAAGCCGACTCAGCACTCAGTCAAAGAGCTGCAAAGCGTTGGTATCCAGCCGGATATCCTTGTGTTAAGAACCGAGCATCCAATAAACGACAATATCAGAAAGAAAGTTGCAAACTTCTGTAATGTTGACGCTGACGCAGTAGTACAAAGTGTCGACATGCCGACAATATACGAAGTTCCGGTAAGGATGCAGGAACAAAAGCTTGACGAAACGATATTGCGCAAAATGGGTGAACCTGTTGGTGAAACACCGACATTAGGTCCATGGCGTTCATTCTTGGAACGTAGACATAAAGCAACAGAAATCGTAAATATCGGACTTGTTGGAAAATATGACCTGCAGGATGCATACAAGAGTATCCTGGAGAGTCTGTCACAGGCAGGAACATATAACGATTACAAAGTCAAAACGACATTCATAAACAGCGAAAAGATTACAGAAGACAATGTTGCCGAAAAGCTTAAAGATATGGACGGCATTGTTATTTGCCCGGGATTCGGTCAAAGAGGAATAGAAGGAAAGATTGTCGCCGCACATTACACACGTACACATGACATTCCAACATTCGGTATATGTCTGGGTATGCAAATGATGGTAATTGAATTTGCACGTAATGTCCTTGGATACGAAGATGCCAACAGTCGAGAGATGGACGAGAAGACAGAACATAATGTCATTGATATTATGGAAGACCAGAAGAACATCACAAACATGGGCGGCACGATGCGACTTGGTGCTTATGAGTGTATTTTGAAACAAGGCTCACGCGTATTCGATATCTATAAGAAAGAATATATCCAGGAGCGTCATCGTCATCGTTATGAATTTAATAACGATTTCGAACAAGAATACGAAAGAGCCGGAATGAAGTGTGTTGGCCGTAATCCTGAAAGCAATCTGATTGAAATTGTTGAAATACCAGGATTGAAATGGTATATCGGCACACAATTCCATCCGGAATATTCAAGCACAGTACTTCATCCACATCCGCTGTTCCTTGATTTTATCAAAAAGGCTATAGAGAACAAAAAAAGCAAAAATTGATATATTATTAAAAGGTAAAAGAATAAAAATAACACCATAGAGAGAAACAAAAGATGGATAAGAATACAATCATTGGCTTTGTTCTCATCGCTGCTCTGCTAATCGGCTTCAGCTGGTATACTCAACCATCTGAAGAAGATATTGCCAAACAACGTATGCAAGACTCGATAACAGCTCTTGCAAAGAAAAAAGCCGAAGAAAGCCGTAACGCTGAGGCACAAGCCTCTAATCAGAATGCACAAAATAATGTAAATGCAGATACTACAGCTGTTTTCTATAAGTCGTTAAGCGGTAAAGCTCAAAACATTATTTTGAAGAATTCAAAATTAGAGCTCACACTCAGCACAAAAGGCGGTACTGTTGAAAAAGCTGTAATAAAGGACTTTAAAGATAACAAGGGCAATAAAGACCTTACTCTTTTTGACAGTAAAGATCAGTCTTTAAAATTCATGCTTGAAGGTAAAGAAACAAATATCATAACAAGCGATCTATACTTTACACCTTCAAACATTACAGACTCAACAGTTACAATGACTGCTGTTGGCTCTAATGGAAGATCCTTAGTAATGAATTATAAGCTTGGCAAGAACTATCTGCTACATTTCTCTTTAAAAGCAAATGGAATGAGCGGACTTTTCTCACCAAACTACAACAAACTTGACATCGAATGGACAGACCACTGCCGCCAACAAGAAAAGGGTTTTACCTTTGAAAACCGGTATGCATCCCTTACTTATCATTTCACGGATGGAGGTACTGACTATATTAGCGAGACAAGTGAAAAGGTTGATGAGAAAATAGAAGACGCCATCGACTGGGTTGCCTTCAAGAACCAGTTCTTCAGTGCAGTAATGATTGCAAAGGACGACTTGGGAACAAACTCATTAATGACAAGCATTCCACAGGAAAAAGGTTCTGGCTACCTGAAACAATATGGTGCAAAGGTCAAGACATCATTTGACCCAACAGGCAATAATTCAACTGAACTTGAATTCTATTATGGTCCCAACGACTTCAGACTGTTGCAAAAGATTGAAAAAGAAAGCACATTCAACAAAGATTTAGAGCTTCACCGCTTGGTATATCTTGGATGGCCTTTGTTCCGTATAATTAACCGTTGGTTCACCTTATACGTGTTCGACTGGCTTACAGGCTTGAACATCAATATGGGTATTGTCCTTATATTGATCACCCTTTTACTTAAGGTAATAACTTATCCTTTGGTCAAGAAGAGCTACATGTCTTCAGCAAAGATGAGAGTTTTAAAACCAAAACTTGAAGAAGCGACCAAACAATACAACAAGCCTGAAGACCAGATGCAGAAGCAGCAGGCAATGATGGCACTATACGCCAAATATGGTGTAAGTCCATTAAGCGGCTGTCTCCCAATGTTAATACAGATGCCTATCTGGATTGCCATGTTCAACTTTGTCCCCAATGCGATACAGCTACGTGGTGAAAGTTTCTTATGGATAAGTGACTTGTCAACATACGATCCGATAATCGAATGGCATAACAACATATGGCTCATAGGTGATCACCTGAGTTTAACATGTATTCTATTCTGTGTAGCAAACGTTTTGTATTCAATAATGACAATACGTCAGCAGAAAGACCAGATGGTCGGAGCTCAGGCTGAACAAATGAAGATGATGCAATGGATGACTTATCTTATGCCAGTTATGTTCTTCTTCATGTTCAACGACTATTCATCAGGCCTTAACTTCTATTACTTTGTATCTTTGTTCTTCAGTGCTGCCATCATGTGGACTTTGCGCAAGACTACAAACGATGAAAAATTGTTGAGTATTCTTGAAGCAAGATATCAGGAAAACAAAAACAATCCTAAAAAGATGAGCGGCTTGGCGGCAAGACTCGAAGCCATGCAAAAACAGGCAGAGGAGTTAAAACGCCAACGCGAGGCACAAGACAAAATGAGAAAATAGGAAAAAACACATTTATAAATTAATAGGGGCATGCAAAAGTATGCCCCTATATTCTAAAAACACTAAATTTATGAACAAAGCAACAATCTTAGCAACCGCACTTTCAATTTGTTGTAGTTCGGTTAACGCACAAGAAAATGCGAGCTTCATCGGTAAAAGTAACATCACCTTACAAAGTGATCTAATGACACCAGAGGCTCTGTGGGCAATGGGTCGAATCGGCACTGCACAGGCCTCGCCAGATGGAAAACACATTATCTACCAAGTAGGTTATTACAGTGTAAAACAAAACAAAGGCCATCAGGTAATCTACATTATGGATTCTGATGGAAAGAATAACAAAATGCTGACTACGTCTGCAAAAAGTGAGACGGATGCAGTATGGATAAAAGACGGTCAGAAAATTGCTTTTTTATGTGACGGCCAAATATGGGAAATGAATCCTGACGGAAGCGGCAGAAAGCAACTTACAAACGACAAAACAGGTATTGACGGATTTAAATTTTCTCCTGACGAAAAGTATGTTATACTTATCAAACAAATCCCTTACCATGGAATTATAAAAGAAAAGCCGGAAGACTTACCTTTAACAACAGGAAGAGTCATCACAGATATGAATTACAGACACTGGGATGAATATGTTGAATCTATCCCCCACCCTTATCTGGCTGAAGTAACGTCAAACGGCATTGGAGAAGGCACTGATATAATGAAAGGTGAACCATACGAATGTCCTGTTAAACCTTTCGGAGGTGCAGAGCAGCTAGCATGGAGCACTGACTCAAAAACAATTGCATATACTTCAAGAAAGAAGACCGGAATAAATTATGCAATTTCAACTGACACAGATATATACCTTTATAATATAGAGTCTAAACAGACTGTAAATATTTGCAAGCCTGCAAATTACAAAGAGCCAGAAATCAACATGACAAAGTCTATGAAAAACCAGGCTGTTAACTCTGAAGAAAATCTTAAAAACAACCCTGGATATGACGTAAATCCAAAATTCTCTCCCAACGGCCAATATGTCGCATGGTTGAGCATGGCACGCAATGGATATGAAAGCGACCGCAACAGACTTTGCGTCTATAACTTAAAAACTGGGGAAAAGACATATACAACAGAGTCATTCGACTCTAATGTCGATGATTTCTGCTGGTCTGCAGATTCAAAAACTTTATATTTCCTCGGCATTTGGCATGGTTGTGAGAACATATATCAGACCAATCTTAAGGGCAATGTAATGCAACTTACAGACGGTTGGAATGATTATGGCTCAGTTCAGATGCTTAATGACGGCAAAAAACTGCTAGCAGAGAGACACAGCATGTCTCAAGCATCTGAGTTATACATAGTAACTCCTGGCAAAAAAGAAAAGACAGCAAAAGTTGAACAAATAACATTTGAAAATAAGCATCTATATGATCAGATGACATTTGGTAAAATTCAGCAGCGCTGGACAAAGACAACAGACGGAAAAGACATGATGTATTGGATCATACTTCCGGCACACTTCGATGCAACAAAGAAGTATCCTACCCTACTATTCTGCGAAGGCGGTCCGCAAAGCCCTGTTTCACAATTTTGGAGCTACCGATGGAACATGCAGATAATGGCGGCCAACGGTTATGTTGTAATAGCTCCGAACAGAAGAGGTCTGCCAGGCTTCGGCAGTGAATGGAATGAGGAAATTTCAGGCGATTGGACCGGCCAGTGCATGAATGACTATCTAAGTGCAATTGATGATGCATGCAAGAATCTCCCGTTCGTAGACAAGGATCGTCTCGGTGCTGTTGGTGCAAGCTTCGGAGGCTTCAGCGTATATTATCTTGCCGGACATCACAACAAGCGTTTTAAGTGTTTTATCGCTCATGACGGTGCTTTCAATCTAGAATCAATGTACACTGATACAGAAGAAGCTTGGTTCAGCAACTGGGAGTATGATGATGCATTCTGGAACAAGGACATGACAGAAAATGCAAAGAGAACATATGCCAACTCACCACACAAGTTTGTAGACAAATGGGACACACCTATATTGTGTATTCACGGAGAAAAAGACTACCGCATCAATGCGAACCAAGGTATGGGTGCATTTAATGCTGCTCGCATGAGAGGTATTCCTGCTGAGCTTCTGCTTTTCCCCGATGAAAACCACTGGGTGCTGAAGCCACAAAATGGCGTACTTTGGCAAAGGACTTTCTTCAACTGGCTTGACCGCTGGCTGAAATAATTTAAACACCGAAATAATTAACAGTAAAATAAAAGAAAACAATGACAGAAGCAATTCAAAGAAAGCTGAATGATTCAGCCGCAGCGCGCTGGACAGCTTTGGTGTTAATAGCATTGGCAATGTTTTTTGCCTATATGTTTGTTGACGTAATGTCGCCATTACAGTCGCTGATCGAATCAGAAAGAGGCTGGGACAGTGGAGTTTTCGGAACATACGCTGCTTCGGAATACATCCTTAACGTGTGTGGTTTTCTTATCCTTGCAGGTATCATCCTCGATAAGTGCGGAATAAGATTCACTGGTATATTGTCAACATCATTAATGGTTATAGGCGCCTCTATAAAATATATTGGTGTAAGCGACTGGTTCCAGGCAACAGCCATGTGCAGCTGGCTTGACTCATGGTGGACAACACTGCCCGGAAGTGCAAAAATGGCATCATTTGGTTTCATGGTGTTCGGCTGTGGCTGTGAGATGGCAGGTATAACAGTGTCAAAAGCAATAGCAAAATGGTTCAAGGGCAAAGAAATGGCCTTGGCAATGGGACTTGAAATGGCAATTGCACGTCTTGGCGTGTTTGCAGTATTCTCTGTTTCACCTAAAATAGCTACACAGTTCGACAACTCTGTTGTGGCACCGATAGCATTCTGTACCGTTCTTTTGATTATCGGCCTCATCAACTTTATTGTGTTCTCCGTAATGGACGCAAAACTGGACAAACAGCTTGGTGAAGCCAATTCAGACGAACCAACTGAAGAATTTAAAGTAAGCGACCTCGGACGTATATTCAGCAGCAAGATGTTCTGGATTGTAGCATTACTGTGTGTACTTTACTATTCTGCAATCTTCCCGTTCCAAAGATATGCAACAAACTATCTTGAAGTAACACTGCACATTGAAAAAGAAGCTGCAGCAGATTTGTTCAGATGGTTCCCGATTCTCGCAATGATACTGACTCCTGTGCTTGGTTCATTCCTTGACCACAAGGGAAAAGGCGCAACAATGCTTATGCTAGGTTCACTTATAATGATAGCATGCCACCTCAGCTTTGCATTCTTGTTGCCAATCTATCCTAACGAATGGTTCGCACTTCTCATTATAGTAATTCTCGGCGTTTCGTTCTCTTTGGTTCCCGCAGCATTATGGCCAAGTGTTCCGAAGATTATAGACCCGGTAATTTTAGGAAGTGCATACTCTCTTATTTTCTGGATACAGAATATAGGTCTATGTTTCGTTCCCCTTATAATAGGTATGACTCTGAAAGCTACAGGCGGCTACTTGGTTCCGATGCTTATATTCGCATCATTAGGAGTACTGGCATTGATTCTAAGCTTCGCCCTTAAAGCTTTCGACAAGAAGAAAGGCTTCGGACTTGAAGAACCTAACATAAAAGAATAAGTTGCACATAATAATGTTATCAAGCAACTGAATGCTTAATATACATGAAAAAAGAATGCTGGATTTATTTCTTAAATCCAGCATTCTTTTTGTTTAAATACAACACACAATATTTTGACACATCAGAAAATCTTCACATATGCGTACCAAGACCGCACTTTATGACATCTGGTATACGATAAAAACAGAATCAGTTAATATATGATTATCAACAACAAATCTCTTTCAATTTCAGAGTAAAAAATCAGGACAAAAATATTTTTCAATCTAGAAAATCAACATATAATAAATTCTAAATTTACCTTATACATACGCGCAATTTATTAAACTTTATTTACACTATTCGAATTTAAGCATAAAAAAATCAACCCATTTATGAGAATAAAACAATGATTATGAGCTATAAAATCAGGCAAATTGCAAGCTAAAACCACTGAGTTTGCAATGCTAAAGCATTGATTTTAGCATAAAAAGGAGTATCCATCGATGGTCTAAACGGCATAAGGCTCTATCAATCAGCGTATTACTGAAATTATAACATTTTACTACTTTTTGTCCAAAACACAAGACTCAATTACAAATAATTAAATCTGAGAGCGTCAAAATTCATTTAAAACAACAGTACACGACAAAATATCCTTACAAAAAGGACATTATATAAAAACAAAAAGCATGACATAAAATTTTATGCCATGCCTATCGTTTAATATCTAATTCCGGACAGAACAAATAAGTTGATTACATTCATAAATAATCACTAACCTAAATCACCGGATATAAAGTTCTTAACCTCACCCATGTTTATTGATCAATGAATCTGAAACAGATATAGTCACAATAAACATAAATGCACCTTACCCGTTATATAATTAGAACGGTAAATCATCTTCACTCTCACCTTCTTGCTGCGGCGGGAAAGGAGCAGCCTCTGAAGCCGGATGAGTTTCTGCTGATACTGGAGCCTGAGGCGCAGCAACCGGAGCTGTATAAGGCATTCCCTGTGTAGCATTCATTTGTGCAGCAGCTGCATTCGGATCAATACGCTCCACTTTCCAAGCACGCAAAGAATTGAACCAACGGCCTTGATATTCGTGTGCATCAATATCAAAACTTACACGCAATTCCTCACCACTCTGAATATTGAACATTTGTATCTTGTCTGCACCGAAAACATTGAAGCAACATTTCTTTGGATAAGCCTCATGAGTCTCTATTACATAGTCTTGTGATTTCCACTGTGTTCCTCTGGCAGAAACGCCTTCTCTTGCAGGAAGAACAACTATAATTTTTCCTTCAATCTCCATTTCTTTATATATTATTTGTTTCTATTTTTTGAATTGCGAAATTACTAAAATACTCGTAAATAAAGAAATTTTTACACGTTTTTTTTGTTTTAGAGTTTGCTTTTTTGTATTTTTGTGTCCTATTAATTACGCAGATAAAACGAATAATAATATTAAATAATGAGACTTACAATATCAAGCACGGCTTTAGCCAGCCGCCTATCGGCTTTATCAAAAGTGTTCAGCAGTAAAAATTCATTGCCTATATTGGATTGCTACTTATTTGAGGTAAACGGCAATCATCTGACAATAACTGCATCAGACAGCGAAAACATTATGACAACGAACATACAACTCGACGAAACATGTGACAGCGGTGTGTTCGCAGTCAACAACCAAACCATTTTAGATGCCGTAAAGGAGCTACCGGAACAGCCACTGACACTGGATGTTGACATGACGACATTTGCAATAAAGGTGATATATCAGAATGGTGTATACAACTTTACAGGACAGAGCGGTGAAGAGTTTCCAAAGTTCCAGTCACTCCCCGAAAATGCGACGTCTATAATAATCGACTCTAAAACACTTAACAACGATATTTCACGCTCGATATTCGCAACCGCCAACGAAGAGCTGCGCCCGGTGATGAATGGTATCTTTTTCGACCTGAGCCAAGACACATTGGCAATAGTTGCCAGCGACGGACATAAACTCGTAAAGACAAAGAGCAAGAACATAAAGTCAGACAATCCTCTGTCATTCATCTTACCCAAGAAACCTGCAACATTATTAAAAAATGTGCTGCAGAAAAATGATGATGACATAATAATCAGATTTGATGACCGCAATGCAAACATCATATTCTCAGACGGAACGTTATCTTGCCGCCTGATTGAAGGACGCTACCCGAACTACAACTCCGTAATACCACAAGACAATCCTAACCAGCTTACGATAGACAGACTTGTACTTATAGGAGTTTTAAAGCGTGTCCTACCATTCGCAAGCGACAGCAGCCAACAGATAAGACTGCATATCGAAATGGGCAAAGTAGTTATATCATCAGAGGATGTTGACTTCTACACAAGCGCACAAGAAGAGATTGTATGCGACTACAACGGCAACATAATGGACATCGGCTTCAAGGGTACTTCACTGATGGAAATATTAAGCCATCTTGACTGTGAAGAGGTTGTATTAAAGTTGGCAGACCCAAGTCGCCCCTGCCTGATACTTCCGGCAGAACAGCCTGAAAATGAAGATATACTGATGCTTATCATGCCAATGTTATTAAACGATTAATCAGAAGAATGAAATTAAATCTTACAAAGCCCCTGATTGTCTTCGACCTGGAGACAACAGGGCTTGATCTTGTTAAAGACAGAATTATACAGATTTCTTATATTAAGGTATATCCTGACGGTAAGGAGGAACGCTCAAACCAGTTTGTAAACCCCGAAAGAAGTATTCCGCAGGAAGTTGTGGACATTACAGGCATTACAGATGCAGACGTAGCAAATGCTCCTACATTCAAGATGCTTGCAACAGATTTGGCAAATAAGTTTCAAGGATGCGACTTTGCCGGATTCAACTCAAACCATTTTGACGTGCCTATGCTTGCCGAGGAATTTCTGCGCGCAGGCATCGACTTTGACTTTTCAAAATGTAATCTGATTGACGTTCAGACAATATTCCACAAGATGGAACGCCGAAATCTGGCAGCAGCATATAAATTCTATTGCGGCAGAAAGATGGAAGACGACTTTGTGGCTCATAAAGCTGATCAGGATACTGAAGCTACATACAGAGTGCTGCAAGGAGAGCTCGACATGTATGCCCCCGGAAAACAGGAAGAGCCTGAACGTCAGCTAAACAACGACATGAACGAGCTTGCAGAATTCTCAAAGCTCAACAATAACGTTGATTTCGCAGGACGTATCATTTGGAAAGAAATGAAGGATGCCAACGGAAATGTCCTTACTGATTCTGAGGGCAATCCACGTATGCAGGAAGTTTTCAATTTTGGCAAATACAAAGGATGGAGTGTTGCAGAAGTACTAAACCGCGACCCGGGATATTTCAGCTGGATGCTCAGCAGCGACTTCACATACAACACCAAACAAGTGCTTACACGAATACGCCTAAGAGAATTCAACAAGCGATAAACTCTAGGGCAAGAAATAAAATAACACAATATCATATAAAGACAACATGTTGAAAGGTAAGAAAATTGTACTTGGCATAACAGGCAGTATTGCAGCATATAAAGCATGTCTCATAATCAGAGGACTTATAAAACAAGGTGCTGAGGTGCAGACCGTTATAACTCCGGCAGGAAAGGAGTTCATAACACCAATAACATTATCAGCACTTACGCATAAGCCTGTCATCAGCGAATTTTTCTCTCAACGTGACGGCACATGGAACTCACACGTTGACATTGGTCTTTGGGCCGATGCAATGCTGATTGCTCCATGCACGGCAAGTACAATAGGAAAAATGGCCAACGGAATAGCAGACAACATGCTTATAACGACATACTTATCGATGAAAGCACCTGTGTTTGTCGCTCCGGCAATGGACCTTGACATGTTCGCACACCCTTCAACACAACAAAATATCAAGCGTCTGCAGTCATATGGCAATATCATCATTGAGCCGCAAAGCGGCTTCCTTGCAAGCGGCCTGGAAGGCAAGGGAAGAATGGAGGAGCCGGAAGAAATTGTAAGATATCTTGATGAATTCTTTGATGAAAACAAAGATACGCTGAAGGGGAAAAAAATAATGATAACAGCCGGTCCGACTTATGAGAAGATAGACCCGGTAAGATTTATCGGCAACTACTCTAGCGGGAAAATGGGATTTGCCATGGCTGAAGAATGCCGCAGACGCGGTGCTGAGGTAACATTAATAAGCGGACCTGTTGGTATTGAATGCTCTAAAAAGATAAAACGCATCAATGTAGAAAGCTGTAACGAGATGTATAATGCAGCCGTCACAGAGTTTAAAGATTGCCACGCCGCAATATTGTGTGCAGCTGTAGCCGACTTTCGTCCTATATCTATCGCAGAAAATAAAATTAAGCGCGAAAAAGATAATCTTAACATACAGCTATGCCCAACAAATGACATTGCAGCAGAACTAGGACGTATAAAGACTGATGAACAGATTTTGGTTGGCTTCGCATTGGAAACAAACAATGAAGAAATTAATGCCAAAAGTAAACTGGAAAGGAAGAATCTCGACTTTATCGTATTAAACTCAACGCGCAATGAAGGAACGACATTCCGCAGCAATGATAACCAAATTGAAATCATAACAAAGAATGAAATAAAAACATTTGAAAAGAAAAACAAAAAGTACGTTGCTGTAGATATCATTGATGAATTAACAAAACTTTTCACTGAAAAAAACAGATCATAATCATAACAGGCAAAATGAGGTTGCTATTACTTATAATAAGTTGGTTGTTTATCACAGCAGGCACAAATGCTCAGGAGTTGCTGGCTAAAGTAACAATAAACCATAATCAGATTCAAGGCACTGATGCAAGTGTCTTCGACAATCTGCAGCAAACCCTGGAACAGTTTATCAATGACAAACAATGGACATCGTTGCAGTTTCAGAAAAATGAAAGAATAATATGCAACTTCAATATAACTGTGACGAAATACGACGCATCATCAAATTTATTTACATGTACGGCACTAATTCAAGCCAACAGGCCTGTGTACAACTCAGCATATAATTCAACCTTATATAATAATAAAGACGGCGACTTTAACTTTGAATTTGCACAGTTTGACCAATTAAACTTCAACGAAGAACAGATAGACAACCAACTGACAGCACTTATTGCCTATTACGCATATCTGATCATAGGTATGAATCTTGACAGTTTCTCGCCTATGGGTGGCGAGGACATTCTGCAAAGATGTCTTAATCTTGTAAATAATGCACAGAATCTGAATTTTACAGGATGGAAGGCTTTTGAGAATGACAGAAACCGCTTTGCATTCATTAATGACTACATGGAAGGAGCGATGAAACCTTTCAGACAGCTGCAATATGACTATTACCGCAGCGGCCTTGACGAAATGGCCAACAATGTAGAAAGAGGAAGAACAAACATCACAACAACAATCGAGACAAATCTGAAAAAAGCACACGAAGACAAACCTTTGAGCACCTTGCCGCAAATATGGACGGACTACAAAAAAGATGAGTTGGCAAACATATATAACGGTAAAGGCACACAAAAAGAAAAAGAATCAGTTTATGAGATTCTATTTTCTATAAATGCTTCGCAAAACAGTTATTGGGAGAAAATAAAAAAATAAAATAATATATTTCATTTCAATATAAAATGCTGAAACAGTTATATATTAGGAACTTTACGCTGATTGATACACTTGACATACATTTCAATCCAGGCTTTTCGGTCATTACAGGTGAAACCGGAGCCGGAAAAAGTATTATCTTAGGAGCGATAAATCTGCTTCTTGGACAGCGTGCAGACGTGAAAAGCATAAAATCCAATAGTTCAAAATGTGTTATTGAGGCTCATTTCGACATAAGCCGATATAACATGCAGGACTTTTTCATAGAAAACAATATCGACTTTGACGATACCGACTGTATATTAAGAAGAGAACTGAACTCATCAGGAAAGACACGTTCTTTCATTAATGACACCCCCGTTGCATTAAACCTAATGCGCACTTTGGGACAACAGCTTATAGACATACACAGTCAGCATCAAAACCTCTTGCTGAACGAAGAAGATTTCCAGCTAAACGTAGTCGACATTATAGCCAAGGACAGAGAACTCCTTATAAAATACAAGGAACATTTCAATGCGTATAAAGATGCAAAGAAAGCCGTAGACAGACTATGCAAAGAAATTGAAGAAAATAAAAAAAATGAAGACTACATCCGTTTTCAGCTAAAAGAGCTCACAGAAGCAGAACTGAAAGACGGCATGCAGGAAGAGCTCGAGCGGGAAAGCGAAAAATTAAGTCACGTAGAAGAGATAAAGACAGCGCTCTATTCAGCCGGAACTTCACTAAACTCATATGAATCAGACAATAATGTACTTGATAAAGTGAAGGAAGCATCGCGCTCCATTATCGGCATAACAAGCATATATCCTGAAATCAGTTCTATTTCAGACAGGCTGGAAAGCTGTTTTATAGAACTGAAAGATATATCAGACGAAATAAATTCAGAAGCCGACAATATCGAATTCGATCCCTCAAGACTTGAACAGATAAACAGTCAGCTTGACAAAATCTATTCTCTTGAACAAAAATATCATGTGTCCAATATTGCAGATCTCATTAATATACAAAATAATCTGGAGAAACAGATAAGTAATATCGACAACAGTGATGAAGAGTTAGATAAGCTTAAATCAGAAGAAGCACGTTTACTTAAGGAGTGTGAAGCCATAGCATCTGAACTGACAGAAATAAGGACAAAAGCATCGAAAGTGATTGAGCAGGAAATGCGTAACAGGCTCATACCCTTAGGAATACCAAACGTAAGATTCTCTATAAAAATCGAAAACAAAAATATCAGTGAGGATGGCCACGACCGGATATCATTCTTATTCAGTGCCAATACCAGCACACCTGTACAACCTGTAGCACAGGTTGCATCCGGAGGTGAAATTGCAAGAGTTATGTTGTCACTTAAAGCAATGATAAGCGGTGCTGTGAAACTGCCTACAATAATATTCGATGAAATAGACACCGGAGTTAGCGGGAAAATTGCAGAAAAGATGGGTGATATAATGCAGGAAATGGGAAAAGCCAACCGTCAGGTCATAAGCATTACTCATTTGCCACAGATTGCAGCAAAAGGAACCACTCATTATAAAGTGTTTAAGGAAGAAACAGAACATGGTACGAGCAGTCGCATGCTCATTTTAAGCAAGGACGAACGCACAAAAGAAATCGCACAGATGCTCAGTGGCTCTGAAATTTCTGATGCAGCCATAAACAATGCCAAAGAATTATTAAAAACATTATAAACGATGAAACAGATAGGAGTTATTTTAACATTAATCATACTTTGTGTATGCGGCAACAGCAAAGCACAGCCTTCAGCCGTAAAGAATGCGGCAAAATCCGTATTCAAACTAACAACATACAACGCAGATGGAACTGTTCTTTCAACAAGCCATGGTGTGTTTGTCGGCAATAATGGTGAAGCAATAAGTGACCTTAAGCCATTTATTGGAGCATCTAAAGCTATTGTTACAGACAGCAAAGGACGCGAAATGAATGTAGAAAGAATAATGGGCGTCAATGATATATATGACGTTGCAAAATTTAAGGTCAACGGCAAAACTATTCCACTGAATGTTGCACAATCTGCATCTGCTTCTGGCTCACAGGCATGGCTTGTATCATATGCAGAAAAATCACCGACAATAACAGCTGCAACTGTAAAAAACGTAGAAACGTTTATGGATAAATACTCATATTATATATTCTCACTTGCTGTTCCGGAAAACACAAATGCCTGCCCTTTTGTTAATTCTGAAGGACAAGTTATTGGAATAATGCAACCGTCTACGACATCAACAGACATACACGCAACAGACGCAAAGTTTATTACAGAACTGCAGACAACAGGACTTTCTGTTGAAGATGAAACCATGAAAAAGATAGGCATACCTCCATCATTGCCGACAGACAAGAGTCAAGCTCTTCTGACACTCATGATGGCTGCACAAGCGAATGACTCAATAAAACATGCGGCTATAGTCAGCGATTTCATAAACCAATACCCTACTTCTGTTGACGGCTATACAGCTCAAGCACAAATATATCTTGACGCAAATGACTTTGAAAGTGCTGAAAAAGAAATGGAAACGGCCATCAAGAAGGTTGAAAACAAAGATGAGGCTCACTATAATTACAGCAAAATAATATACAACAAAGAAGTTTATAAAAGCGACATACCATACGCGGCCTGGAATCTGGACAAGGCTTTTGAGGAAATCAATAAAGCATATGCAATAAATCCTCAGCCATCATATCAGCACCAACAGGCACTCATAACATATGCAAAGGGCGAATATCAGAAAGCCTATGACATGTTCATGGACCTGACAAAGACATCAATAAGAAACCCGGAATTATTCTATAACGCATCACAATGCAAACAAATGCTTAAAGCCCCAATGAAAGAAGTTATAGCGCTGCTTGACAGTGCCATAACAACAACAGACACTTTAAGACTTAGAGAAGCAGCTCCGTATTTCTTGGCACGTGCAGAAGCTTATGTTACGACAGACAGCTTCAGACAAGCAGTCTTTGACTACACACGCTACGAAATTCTGGTAAACGGAAATGTAAATGCTAATTTCTATTATATACGTGAACAAGCAGAAGTAAAAGCAAAACTTTACCAACAAGCTTTGATAGATATATCAACAGCTATTATGCTTGCCCCGAAAGAACCAACATATTATGCAGAAAAAGCATCATTGGAACTAAGAGTAAACATGATGGATGACGCTATAAAAACTGCAACAAAATGTATTGAGCTTGCACCTGAATATGCAGACGGTTATCTGATATTAGGGTTAGCACAGATAAATAAAGGAGATAAGGCCAACGGAATGTCAAACTTAGAAAAGGCCAAAGAGCTGGGGCATGTTCAAGCACAAGCAATGATAGAAAAGTATTCTAAATAGTGGTCCCTTAAAAAGATTATTATCTACTAGTATTCAGTAATTTAATCAATAAAAGTCTTTGATAAATCTGCAAGTTTTCTTATCTTTGGGTTAAGAAACTTGCAGATTTTATGATTAAAAATACTAATAATAACCCTTCTTTATTCAGCAGCCTGTCTGACATGCTGAACCAATCACACCCGCTTTACAAATTGGCCGACAAAATAGACTGGGGAAAATTTGAGACAGCCTTCCAACCTTTATATTGTCAGTCAAACGGCCGTCCCGGCAAGCCAATCCGTCTGATGTGTGGTATGCTCATCCTGAAGCACCTTCGTAATCTGTCAGATGAGTCTTTGGTAGAACAATGGAGCGAAAACGCTTATTATCAGTATTTTTGTGGTATGCAGGAGTTCACTCCGTCTGCCCCGTGTGCCTCTTCAGAACTGGTTCATTTCCGCAAGCGTATCGGTAAAGAGGGAATTGAACTTATCTTTCAGGAAAGTATTCGCGTGAATAACGAGGATGATGAAGACCGTCATCATGATACGGCCTTTATTGATTCTACAGTTCAGGAAAAGAATATCACTTATCCCACGGATGCAAAGTTGCATAAGAAGATAGTGAAGAAAGTTCTTGGTATTGTGAAAAAGCTGGGGCTTCCTCTGCGTCAAAGCTACACCTTTGTGCTGAAGGGAATCTATCGTGACCAGCGTTTCCGGAACCATCCCAAGAACAGGAAGAAAGCCCTCAAGGCAGACAGGCGTTTACGTACAATAGCCGGAAGACTTGTCAGGGAGCTGAAGCGTAATCTTAAGGGGAATCACGACTATGACAAATTGCTCGGAATCTTTGAAACCATTCTTTTCCAAAGACGTAACAGCCGTAAAAAGGTCTATTCCATTCATGAGCCGGAAGTACAATGTATCAGCAAGGGCAAAGAACATAAGAAGTACGAATTCGGCAACAAGGTATCCATCATACGTTCTGTCACAGGCATTATTCTTGGCGCCATGTCTTTCCGCAATGAATATGACGGCCATACCATCGGGTCTTCCCTAGAACAGGTAGAACGGTTAACCGGGCGAAAGATCAAAGTGCTGGCAGATGACAGAGGATACAGAGGCAAGAAGGAAATTAACGGGACGAAGATTATGATTCCAGATGTACCCAAGAAGTCAGACAGCCGTTATCAGAAACGGAAAAAACATAAACTATTCTGCAAGCGTGCAGGTATAGAACCGACAATAGGTCACTTAAAGTCAGATTACCGATTAGGCCGCAACTTTTATAAGGGTGTGACGGGAGATACTGTGAACGTTCTTCTGGCGGCTGCGGTCTATAACTTCAAAAGAGCCATGAAAGCTCTTTGTTGCATGTTTCAAAAAATTTGCGAGATACTGTGTCAGAACAACATCTCGCAAAAATGGGCTTTTTAAGGGACGACTAAATAATCGGCGCTATTATAAATAACAAGAAATAAGAAGCGGCAGGTGAAATGATTCTCACCTGCCGCTTCTTTTATTTTCAATTAAGACTTACTTGTTTTAAAGACAAAAGCAATCAACTACTTCTTCGTCCTAATAATATCAAACAAATAAGTAAGCTTAACAATTATATTACCAAAGTTTGACTTGCCAAAATAATCTTTCTTTGAATCACCATAGATATTGCCCAAGCCATAATAATAACGTGCTTCCAACTGGAAATGACCAACTTTAGGATGAGAATACTCAACTCCAAGTCCTGCTGCTATACCATAGTCAAATTTATTCTCTACAGCCATTGTGTCTTGAGCAACCGTATGGTTAACACGATCATCTAGGTTTATGTCCTCAAAATTAAAATTCATCTTGGTTGATTCACTTAGACAGAAACCCAGCTGCGGACCAGCTTGAAAAAAGAACTGAAAGCCTTTATCCTCACGTCCCCACCCTAAATGAGCAAATATCGGTATCTGCACATAATTCATTGTTCGGCTATATTGCTCAGCCACACCTGTAACAGGGTTTATTACCGGAGCGTCATTTGCATCGAGTATTTCCTCCTTCCATCCAATCTGGGCGAAGTTTACTTCTGCCTGCAAAGCACAGATTGTACTGAAATACTTTTCACAAACATATCTAAAAGACACGCCCCCGGTAAAACCTCCATGATATGTCTGATTTACTTTCGGATTAAAACCGACATTACTCAAAACATATCCTCCGTTTACACCGATACTCATATCATTACGATACAATCCTATCTGGGCATATGCTCCAGACACCAACAAAGAAAACACAGCCGATATTAATAATCTACGCATCTTTTCTGTCAAAAATTGATAAGTGATATCGTATTATTACGATTGTAATGGACAAACATAAAGCCGGCATTCTGATATCCACCAGAACCAAGTTTGGTAAAATGCAATGGTGTTTGTACTGCATTTTTATCAGCAGTACTTCCATTAAACTTCTTTCCATTGTTATAGATACCACGCAGGAAGAACATGCCATGATCATAACCAGTAAGGGCAAAACGTGGCAGATAATCCATCATACTGCTCTTAAACCAACGCATATATCTGTTTTCCAAAGTCATTACCTTGGTTGAATAAGAGTTGTAATATGCTGCTGTCGGGATATATGTATCATACTTAAAAAACTTTTCCTGGTTGTATTTCACATACATTAGCCATTCTGTATATCCAAACAATGAAACTGCCAACGAAGGATGCTCACCAGTAAGTGCATCCAACCTTTCCAAAACCTGATTTAGTTCAGGTGAACGTCCTGTATTCAATATTACCATATTTGGTTTTACTGCACTGAATGATTTGGCAAACATTGCATCGCTGGAATTCAAATTTGTCACATTACATGAAATGTTCCTAGCTTCAAGTTCTTTACGCAGTCCGAATGTAAACACGCCCTTATCACTTGTGCGGTCGTTACAGTCGATAACAACAACATGATAGTTACTGAAACGATAAACGAAATGCTTAATAACTTCATTATAAAAATATTCAGGAGACTGATAAACCTGAAAAATGTTAGAATTTGATGCGACATCATTGCCATTAATAGAAAATGGTATAACCAGCTTTGACCCATTATCCTTGGCAAAATCAGCAATAGGCTTTACCTGTTTCGTATAAAGCGGTCCAAAAATAACATCAGCCTTATTAAGTCCTGCCGTAGATAATGTTTGATAAACGTTTCCATCTATCGGCAAATTGCACGCATTAATTTCTATCGACAATCCTTCCTTCTTCAAGTCATCACAAGCCATAAGCAGGCCACGATAATATTCCAACATACGACGTCCATCACCATCAACATTGTGCAGCGGCAACAATACTCCAACTTTGACAGACTTTGATGATGTCTTTATGGCCTTATCAGATGTATTTACAGACTTAGAAACTACCGACTTACCAGACTTTGGTATAATGATATAATCACCTTTTTTAAGCTCGTAATTCGGATCATTCATTTCCGGATTAGCCTTAATAAGTTCACTCACCGTAATGCCATATTTACGGGCAATTCCAAAAATTGTTTCACTACGTTTAACCTTGTGCATATCCTGCACGTCCTTGTTTTGTGCAAACATATCGAATGCTGCAAAAAAAACTAGAAACAGCACGATATATCGTGAAAAATGCCTCATATTTATTTAATTTGGTATCTTATTTAACCCAATGTTGATAAAGACTAAACACCAATGCCACTACCAAGCAGACATATATAATTGGTCATGCCGTGCAAAGCCTTACCAAACTTTTGTGTGCAAAAATACAAAAAAAGAGCGTCTAAATCAACTTTATTACGTAAATTTGCATAAATATATTTTGAAGAAATGAGAATCATACTTTTATTCAGTTGCGTAGCAACACTCATAACTGCCATAAACATAAAGGCAGACACTTACGACGAAATACCGACAATCAGCCCTACAGCCACTTATGTAACTGATGAAGGAGAAGAGGAAAACTCTAATATGTCCGGAAATGCTCCACTAGTAGGGCGCTTTCAGGCTAATCCACAAAATGTAGGTGAATACAGTGCCAATTATGAATGGAGGTTCACCATTGACGGAGAAAGTACACCATATCTGACAAGATATGAGGAAAACACTGAATATACTTTTACAAAAGCAGGCACTCACAATATCGTAGTATATGCAACCTTCATCAATGGAAATGACACAATAGCATATACTCAAGAATATTGGGATGAAATAGGGCCAATGCGCGTTACGATAAGCGAAAGCAAACTAGAAATGCCAAATGCATTTTCACCTAACGGAGACGGCATAAATGATATATATAAGGCCAAAGACGGATATCAGTCTATTATTGAATTCCATGCATACATATTTAACCGCTGGGGACAAAAGCTGTATGAATGGGACGATCCAGCCGGAGGATGGGACGGAAAATATAATGGGAAAGACGTAAAACAGGGTGTCTACTTTGTTTTAGTAAAAGCAAAAGGAGCTGACGGACGCACATTTAATATAAGAAGAGACGTCAATTTGTTACGTGGATACACAGAAGAATCAGGAACATCAACAACAGAATAAAGTATCCAGAATTGTACATCAAAGAGTCAAATTAGAAATGGATAGAGAAGATGAAAAGATAAACGTGTGGGGAGCACGCGTACACAATCTTAAAAACATAAACGTAGAAATTCCGCGTAACAGTCTTACTGTTATAACCGGACTTAGCGGTTCAGGCAAGTCATCACTTGCCTTCGACACCATATACGCTGAAGGCCAAAGACGGTATATCGAAACGTTTTCTGCCTATGCACGCAACTTCCTTGGCGGAATGGAGCGTCCTGACGTTGACAAAATTACTGGATTAAGTCCGGTAATAAGCATCGAGCAGAAAACTACAAACAAGAACCCAAGATCTACTGTAGGAACGACAACAGAAATATATGACTATCTGCGCCTGTTGTACGCACGTGCAGGCATTGCATACAGTTATGCAACGGGTGAAGAAATGGTGAAATATACGGAAGAAGACGTGCTGAAGATGATCCATACAAAATACGACGGAAAGAAGATTTTCATATTGGCTCCTCTTGTACGCAACCGTAAAGGTCACTATCGCGAACTGTTTGAAAGCATGCGCAAAAAAGGATACTTGCATATCAGAGTAGATGGTGAGGTGAAAGAAATTGTCAGAGGAATGAAAACTGACAGGTACAAGAACCACAACATCGAGGTTGTCATAGACAAACTGCAAGTACAGGACAAAGACGACGAACGGCTGAAAAAGAGCGTAGCAGCAGCAATGAAGCAAGGCGATGGTCTGCTCATGATTATGGAAAAAGACACAAATGAAGCAAAATATTACAGCAAAAGGCTAATGTGTCCCACTACAGGTATGTCCTACGGAGATCCAGCCCCTAATAAATTCTCATTCAACTCACCCGAAGGCGCATGCCCGCGCTGCAAAGGGCTCGGCTATGTAAACGAGATTGACATCAACAAAATTATGCCGGACATGAAGCTGTCAATAAAACAAGGAGGCATAATTCCGCTAGGAAAGTATAAAAACCAAATGATATTCTGGCAAATTGATGCAATTCTTGAGAAATACGGCTGCGACCTTAACACGCCAATAAATGAGATTCAAGAAGAAGCCATGAACGAGATATTATATGGATCACTTGAACCCGTACGCATAAGAAAAGAACTTGTCCATACATCAAGCGACTATTTCGTTGACTTCGACGGCATTATAAAATATCTTCACAATGTCATCGAAAATGACGATAGCGCAAGCGGTCAAAAATGGGCCGATCAGTTTCAGACTGTATGCCAATGTCCTGAATGCAACGGACAAAGACTTAAACGTGAGTCGCTTTCATACAAAATATGGGACAAGAATATATCTGAAGTAGCAAACCTTGACATAAGTGAACTCAAAGAATGGCTTATCGAAGCAAAAAAGCATCTGAACGAAAGACAAACAAAAATTGCCTCGGAAATCATTAAAGAAATTATAACAAGAATCGACTTCATGCTTGAAGTTGGACTCGACTATTTGTCACTCAATAGACAATCAGCAACGCTTTCCGGTGGAGAGAGCCAGCGAATAAGACTGGCAACACAAATCGGGTCGCAACTTGTGAACGTACTTTACATATTGGACGAACCTAGTATTGGATTGCACCAACGTGATAATGACAGACTTATAAAATCACTGAAAGAACTACGCGACCTTGGCAATACTGTTATTGTTGTTGAACACGACAAAGACATGATGCTCAGTGCAGACTATATTGTAGACATAGGTCCAAAGGCAGGACGCAAAGGCGGAGAGGTTGTATTTCAGGGTAAGCCTGATGAAATGCTGAAACAGCACACCGTTACCAGCCAATATCTCAATGGAGAGATGAAAATAGAAGTTCCTGCTGAAAGACGTAAAGGCAACGGAAAATATATAATATTAAAAGGTGCATCGGGAAACAACCTTAAGAATGTTGATGTCGAGTTTCCTCTCGGCAAGCTCATTGTCGTTACTGGAGTGAGCGGAAGCGGCAAATCAACATTAATTAATGAAACGTTGCAACCTATACTGAGCCAACACTTCTATCGTTCGCTCAAAAAGCCGATGCCATACAAGAGCATTGAAGGCATTGAGCATATAGATAAGGTGGTGAATGTAGACCAAAGTCCGCTCGGAAGGACACCACGTTCAAACCCGGCAACATATACAGGTGTGTTTAGTGACATACGCTCACTTTTCGTAAATCTTCCTGAAGCGAAGATAAGAGGCTACAAGCCTGGCCGATTCTCATTTAACGTAAAAGGCGGTAGATGTGAAGCCTGTGGCGGCAACGGATATAAGACAATAGAAATGAGATTTCTGCCGGACATAATGGTACCATGTGAAGTATGCCACGGAAAACGATACAACAGGGAAACTCTTGAAGTGAGATATAAAGGCAAGAGCATAGCAGACGTACTTGACATGACCATAAATCAGGCTGTAGAATTCTTCGAAAACATTCCTGACATTTTACGAAAAATAAAAACAATACAGGATGTAGGACTTGGGTACATTAAACTCGGACAGCCCTCAACGACGCTTAGCGGAGGTGAAAGCCAACGAGTGAAACTGGCAACAGAATTGAGCAAACGTGACACGGGCAAGACGCTGTATATTCTTGATGAACCAACAACAGGTCTGCATTTTGAAGATATACGCATACTGATGAACGTACTTCAGGAGCTAGTCGACCGCGGCAACACAGTCATTATTATTGAGCACAACCTTGACGTAATAAAGCTGGCTGACTATATAATAGATATGGGACCAGAAGGTGGACGCAACGGAGGTACAGTATTGGCTACAGGCACACCGGAAGAAGTGGCAGAAAGTACGAAAGGCTTTACTCCTCGATTCTTAAAGAAAGAGCTGCAGGCATAATAGAATTAAACATAAGGCAAGTCTGTCAATATATAATGATTTTACATTTTAATATTGAAAGACTTGCTCTTTTTGTTTAAAAGAACATGTATTTTTGAGTCATTGCCTATGCGCTGTCAGCCATTTCCAAACTATTACAATCTGCATCATTATTTACGAGCAATACTTAACTAAAGGAAAAGACGCATATCTTTAGTCCAAAATTGATCTTTATTAAAATACCTCATTACAAGGCCTGAAGAACATTCGTAAATTACTGATAATCAGCGACAAATAACGTTCATTACAAAACATGGCTTTTTAAGATGCAAAAGACCATGTTTTATACTGCAAAACGCCACATATCATAAGGTAAAAAAGCACATATCAAAAAATCATACTGCATCAGTAGCAATAAATATCGCATACGTATAAATTTAAAAACCGCACAACACACCATATGGTGTTATTGCGCGGTACACTAACAATCCTATGTATTTTATTCTATAAAATCAGAAATTTAATCAGAATCTTGTCATTACTTCAATTACAATTTTATCACGTTCTGATGGTTTAGCAACAGCTCCAGAACGATAGAAATACTTCTCATAGTTGAGACGAATATCTGAAATAAACGGCTTAGCTATACTAAAGGTAAGTCCACCAGTAATTCTTGAGCGCTGATAGTCGTTTATCATCAATGATCCTTCTGTATTCTCCTCACCGTCAAGATACCGCATACCATCACTATGATCACTCATATAATCATAACGCAAAAGTGGCGAAATCTTTGTAAAGAAACACTTGCGTAACGGAATATCATAGTTAACAAACGCATCAAATGCATGCACGTTCTTAAAGGCATTATCCTCATAATGCTTAAAAAGATATTCTGCCTCAATATGCCAGCCATGTGCATGATAATAAGCACCTGCATCATACATCATAACCGAAATATGGTCAGGACGGATTTTCTGCGTACTCAATGTTATATTAAAGCCGCGTGGTATAAAAAACTGAGCCTTTGCCGAGAAGTTAATGTTGTTTGTCCAAAAATCTTTCTGATTAGTAAGACCTGATCCGTTGAACATTCCGGCCTGAAGAATAATTGGAATCCCAACATTAAACGAATAGCCTAAAGTTGCACCAACATCACGCACATTACCTACCTGCTTAGCAATAAAAGATCGATTAGCAAAATACTGCTGATGAGGAGAACGATGGGCATCAATAGTAAATGGCACACGCATCTGTCCTATAGTAAAATCAAATCCTCTAACAGGCTTGATTTTTGTATATGCATCAAGCATCTTTATCTGCCCTTCATCCGACAAGTCGATTTCTGCTTTATATTCAACAGCTTTTGCCACTTTTCCTTCAAGACTGACACGCGCGTTTCTAACTTGAAAACGTCCGTCTCCTTCTTCCGTCTGATATTCATACTTTCCGCGTATGGTGCCGTGCACCTTCGGAGTAAGGTCGACCTTATCTTCTTCTTGAGCGTGTAATGGCAAACCAACACACAAAGCCAACAATGGCAAAATCAGTTTCTTATTATTCATACAATTACTTATTTTTTTGCAAAATTAAGCATTATGTGTTACAAAAATATTACATAGCAATTAAAACGCTTGTAACATCCTATGCCATACATCAAAACGAATTATAAAATCAACTAAACACAACAAATAATCTTCTGTAAAAATAGTATATTATCTTATTTAATTTCCTTTTATTATACCGGTATCATTATCTTTTTTATCAACTGTATACTTCGGACTTTCATATTTACGGCCTTTTGAAAAACGCCAGCTTAAATTAAAAGTTAGCATATTTCCCATATCACCATTAATAAGCTTTTGCGTCTTTCCAACATATCTGTTAAGCAAATATGCTTTATTAGAAAGCATATCGTTCTGAAAACCATTCTGCCAGATTAATGAAAAGATGAAATCTTTATACTTATATGATGCGACAAGACTGTAAGTACAAATATTTGTAGTACGGTTTTCGCCCTCAAGAAAACTCCATCCGTTACTTGCATCAGCAGAAAACGTAAAATCACCCAAATATGCAGTAGCCCTGAATGCACCATTAAACGAAGAATAATGATGTTTGTATGTATTTCCATAATTGAAAAAACGGAAAAAGCCACCTGTTGCAGCAAACGTAAGTTTGTCAGGAACAATATCAAAACGAGTATAACCATTGACATAAAACATAGAAATCCGGCGCTGATTCTCACGGGTAAAAATAAAATTTGTGTTTCCGCTTTCATCAATCTCTCTATTAATCTGAGACATAACGCAATGATAATTATTACGATAAGACGTTTCTATTTCTGCATAAAACGAGGGCAATTGGCACGACAAGGTAAACGACTGCTCCAATACACGTGCAGGAAACAACGCAGAATTACCTCGGGATACTTCTAGTTCATTATTTCTCACATCAACATCTCCCAAATATTCAAGGCGTGGAGGATTCTGATACATACGTAGATAATACCTTAATTTAAATTTTTCCAGAAACTGATAAGCAAGAGAAAGCTCCGGACGCCAAAGCCAATATTCATAAGCATCATTAGCCTGATGATAATACAGACGACTTACCCCTGCACCAAAGGTATATTCTAATGCCGCCAAATTACCTTTTACCTGCGCATAAGCATAGACTTGTGAATTACGTATAGTATTTATAGCTTCTGCATCCCCAAGATATTTATTACTAATATATTTCTGAAAATATTGTATACCCGATGAAAAAGTCAGCATACGCATTCTGTTTTCATATATACCTTCAGCAAAAAGCGACCAGCTGTCACCATCAGAGGTATAGCTATAAGGTGATTTCCCGTCATAGCTCCATGAATAAGAAGCGTCGCTATATGTCCCTGTTGCATTTATTGTTACAGACTGATTTCGGCCTATATTCTGATTATAATAAAGATCCAGGACAGGAGAAAAAGATTTGTCAGACGAATTTATCCCGACAGTATCACATTCTTGATTTACAATATTTTCCCTTAAAGTATAATCATCAGGACAATTCGATAAATCTGTGCCGAGTGTAGCCTGAAAGACATATCGTCCTGTCTCTGAAAAAGAATATTTTAATTGTAAATTATGACATATATTTTTTAGTCTGCGTTCCTTATCTCTTCGCGTTATATAATAAAAAGAATTATCAGGCATAAGATATTGGGCCGTTTCTTCATAACGTAACTTTCGTTTGTCTGAAAAATCCAGCCAATAACTCAAAGATATTTCACTCTTTCCAAAATTAAACTTTGCGAACAAATTATCCGAACAATTAAGATATGTCAAAGTATGTGTCAGGTCAGCTCCTATGGCATAACCACTAACAGCTTTTTTCACAACTATATTAATTACGAAACCTACATTCTGACCATATCTTGCTCCCGGATTTCTTATATATTCAACATATTTCACAGCACTTAAATCTATTGATGACAAATCGTTTGCAGTTACTTCAATATCGTTAATACGTACCTGAACGACTCCCATATTATTAGGCGCCGAAATAGTATGTGCCACTTCATCAACAGAAATAAGTGGTAAAGCTAACTTTGACAAAAAGCTATAAGCCGTTGAAGAATTTTCTTTTTGTTTATCTGTAGGAAAAATTCTTAGTGTCCCATTAGTATTTACAACACGAGAACTTTTTACAACGACCTCATTCAAGATTAAAGAATCAGATACAACGATGTCATTATCATGACTATAATTATGATAACTGATATCTTTGTCTGCAACAACACATTTCGTTTTAACACTGTCTTTCTTTGCTTCTTTATAACTTTGAGCCACTGAAAAACATGAAAACATTAATAAAACTACAGATAATAACGTCTTTTTCATCTTTAAGCTTTTTCGCACAAAGATAAATCAGGCGTTAGACAAAAGAATATTTTTACACTGACAACTTACTGACATTTACCTGACAGTCTATAGGTCAAGACATCAGAATCTTGTAATAAACTATTAATCAATGAATTACGTCAAGCTAAAAGATAAAATAAAAACTTCTATAACACACTTTAGTCATCAACGCGCAACTTATATGCACGTCCGCGTTCTACTTCTATTTTCAAATTACTGTTAGCCTCAACAACAGACTTCAGTCTTTTAATCATTGTATAAAGTGTTTCGTTTGCATTATCTTTCCCTGGCCACAGAGCATTACAAATATCAGTTTTAACAAGCCTGTGCCCGTCTGCTTTAAAAAACATCTGCATCAATTCAAATTGCATCGGCGTCAAGTTAATCTCTCTGTTATCTGCACCATAAAATGTTTCCGACTGCTTATTATACAACATATTGCCTACTGATATAATACAAGAGTCGTCATTTTTAGCACAAACGCATGCAGTATCATTACTTTCAGCAAAAGATACACTATACAAAAGCTCTTTCTTCTTAAAACAAAAATAAGTAATGCTGCCCCAAATCAAAGATAAAAGCATTAAGGTTATCGGCAGTTTCTGATCAGAAAGACTCAATACCATGAAAAAAGAACACTCTGCATAACCGCGCATGGCAACTGATCCGTTGCAGTATTTCAACGAAGCAGGATTTAATATTATTGTATCACTGCATATCCCATTCAGAATATATTTTGAGTTATGCGCAACGATATTTTCAGGCACTATGTCGAACGATATATATGCCCTGTTGCGTAATTCAGGTATAGAAAGTCGTTTATTGAAAAGTTCATCATTAATCAATAATGCCACATGACCAGATGTCGTATTCTGTAACTGTTTATATGCCTTTATTGTATCTGTTGCCAACCATGCGCCACCCTTTACTGCAATGGTATGAGCTAAGGCTTGATTCAAATCATCCTTAATCAAGTCTTCTGTACTAAGATATCTGTCCGTTCCAGTTACAACAGATGACAGCAACAATACAAAGAATACTACAATAGAGAAATATGACTTCATAACCCAAATTATTATAACTTCTGCCTCTTAATACAAAAATACAACAGTCTGGCAATGACATGCAATATTATATGAAATACAGCATAAGCCAAGCTGCGACACATATGCAAAGATACAAATTTACAAGCTATAATACAAGAGCTATAACATGTTTTTCATAATACGGCAAATTTAATTTTAGCATGAATTTATATAAAAGTAATATTGTATAAAAACAAAAATCCCGGTGCTTAAAAGCAACCGGGACTTTTATATAAAACTGCTTTACAGTGCGAAAATTACTCTTCTACAGTTGTTTCTTCTGCCTTGGGAGCCTCTTCAGCTACTGTTTCAGCAGGAACTTCCTCTGCCTTAGGAGCCTCAACCTCAGGAGCTGCATTCTCAGCAACAACCTTTACAGGCACCTCTACGAGAACTTCTTTGTGGAAGTGTACGGTAGCAACAAAGTCACCTACCTTCTTAGCATCGTGCATTGTAACAATCTTACGATCGATGTCAAAGCCTTTCTTCTGAAGCTCAGCAGCTACAGTTGCGGCATTAACAGAACCATAAGTTACACCATTAGCACTTACCTTCATCTCTATAACAAGAGCAACATCTTTCAGAGCCTCAGCCTTCTTCTCAGCCTCAGCCTTAATAGCAGCAAGTTTACGAGCCTGCTGTTTCAAGTTCTCAGCCAATACCTTCTTTGCTGAAGGAGACGCTATAACACCCTTGCCCTGAGGTATCAGGTAGTTACGGCCATAGCCGGCTTTTACGTTAACGATATCGTTCTTAAATCCTAAGCCGATAATATCTTCTTTCAGTATAATTTCCATTCTGTCTCCTCCTTCAAATTATTTCATCAAATCGGTTACATAAGGAAGCAGAGCTATCTGGCGTGCACGCTTAACAGCCTGAGCCACACGGCGCTGATACTTAAGAGAAGTTCCTGTGATACGGCGGGGAAGTATCTTACCCTGCTCGTTCAAGAATTTCTTAAGGAACTCAGGATCCTTATAGTCAATATACTTTATACCGCTCTTCTTGAAACGGCAATACTTCTTTTTCTTTGTATCCACTGAAGGCGGAGTCAAATATCTGATTTCTGATTCTTGTGCTGCCATAATTTAAGCCTCCTCTTTTTTAGCGTATTTGTTTCTTCTCTTCTCGGCATACAGTACGGCATACTTGTCGAGCTTAACTGTCATAAAACGGATTACCTTCTCATCACGACGGAATCCAGTCTCGAGAGTGTTAATTACATTAGGCTCAGCCTTGAACTCTATCAGGCAATAAAAACCTGTAGATTTCTTCTGAATAGGATAAGCCATCTTCTTCAGTCCCCAGGTCTCCTCATTCAGAATTTCCGCACCTTTGTCAGTAAGCAGATTTTTGAATTTAGCGACCGTTTCCTTCATCTGTTCATCAGACAAAACGGGAGTTAAAATGAAAACGGTTTCGTATTGATTCATACTACTTTAAAATGATTAATTTGTTTATTATTTTGCAAAATGCGGTGCAAAGGTACGCTTTTCCGCTGATATATCCGACATTATTAATGTACACAATTACAACATTTAACTTTATTTTACCTTTGTAAGCCTTATTTTGCCAATCTTTCATATACAAAGCCTTGCTTTATTGATTTTTATCTGTATTTTTGCACTATAATATAAGATCATAAAAAATTATTGATATGAAGAAATACGTACGCTTTTCAGGACTGGCAGCCATGTATCTGGGCGTCATTCTGCTGATTGTCGGCTACGCTTTCAGTTGGACCGACAGTAACACATTCATCATCTCGGCCTTGACTCTGGTAGTGTTTGGAGCAGTTGGGCACGTGTATCTTCTGAAAAAGGAAAGCAAATATTAAACATACCGGAAACGCGACATTTCGCAATTAATGCCATTTTACATTGTAAAAGGCCATAAAACGCGAAATAAAAGACATCTTTTTGACTGCGAAACTGTATTTTTTTACAAACCTCTAGCTATCAGCACATTACACATCTGGCAATTATGCAGCCCTCAATAGTCGGAAATCTGCACACACAAGAACACCAATATAAGTACCAACACAATAATCAACCAATAGAGCATTTCACTTTTTCTATTAGCCGAAGTCTGCTCCTCATCGAAAATTTCGGCATTATTACTATATTCTAAGATAGCACGTTTCAAACGACTCATTCTGAAAGCCAATTCAAAATCCTTAAGATCTATATCATGATACTTACTGTTGCTGTTTGACAATTTTGTAACGACAACAAGCCTGCGCACCGGCATTGAATAATAATGCCACCAGTCAATATAGCATCTGCTCACCTGTGACCATGGATAATCGTGCTTGGTTATCTTAAATAAAAAACGTTCATAATAATGAATACCTCGTGAATCAATTACAATTTTCTGCCTACGTATAAACAGGCTTAATACAACCGAAAATATTACAACTATGAATATAACTAAGGAGATTGCGACATACCATGGTTTACAATAGCCGTCCAACAAACCACAAGCCAAAATAAGGCAAAAGCCCAATTCCAAAACCGATGAAGCAGGACTTTCTGTCATCACATACCTGTCAATATGTTTCATAGTCAATTTCTGTTGTTTCTGCAAATATATAAATTTTATCCTATAAGAAGCAAATAATTTATAATATAAAACAATCCTCAGAGCCGGTGTATTCGGGTCTGAGGATTGTTTTATTATTATCGTACAAGACTTATGTTTATTCTTGCTCAGGAGTGATCAGCTTGTATCCCTTGCCGTGAATGTTGATGATTTCTATCTGGTCGTCGTCCTTAAGATGTTTACGCAACTTAGTAATGTAAACGTCCATAGAGCGTGCGTTGAAGTAGTTATCGTCAATCCATATTGTCTTCAGTGCGAAGTCACGCTGCAGAATCTCGTTAGCATGAGAGCACAGAAGAGCAAGAAGCTCATTCTCCTTAGTTGTAAGCTTTGTCTGCTTGTCGTCAATGGTAAGCAACTGTTTCTGAGTATCGAAAGTAAAACGTCCGATATGATAAACAGTATTTTCTTTGTTTTTCTTACCACGTACACGACGCAGGATAGCCTCTATACGGAACACAAGCTCTTCCATTGAGAACGGCTTTGTGATATAGTCATCAGCACCAATCTTGAAGCCTTCAAGAATATCTTCCTTCAAAGTCTTAGCAGTGAGGAATATGATTGGAATTTCAGCATTGGCCTGTCTTATTTCCTGAGCCAATGTAAATCCATCTTTCTTTGGCATCATAACATCAAGTACACATATATCAAACTTGCTCTTCAAGAATGCTTTATATCCTGCGTCACCATCAGGACAAAGTTCTGCGCTATAACCCTTTGCCTGTAAATATTCGCGAAGGAGCATACCTAAATTCTCATCATCTTCGCATAAAAGAATTTTCAATTTCTCATCCATAGTCTTTCTTATTTTTTAATTATAGGTAATGTTATTATAAAATTCGTTCCTTTTCCTTTTTCGCTTTCTGCATGTATTTCACCCTTATGCAGTTCTACGATTTTCTTTACATATGCCAAGCCAAGGCCAAAGCCTTTGACATCATGCACATTTCCGGTATGAACACGATAGAACTTCTCAAAAATCTTTTTAAGATTCTCTTTTTTTATGCCCAATCCGTTATCTCTAACCGACAAATAAAGATGCTCTTTGTCATTCCATGTATTAATAAACAATTCTACCGGTCGCTCAGGATCACGATATTTAACAGCATTGTCTAACAAATTGAAAATAACATTCGTAAAATGCATCTCGTCAACATAGATTGTCGGTTCCGTTGCATTCAGTTTTGTCGTTATATGCCCTCCTGTATGTTCTACACGCAATGTAAAGGTATTAGCTACATTTTCAGCCAACTCATTCAAATTAAGCTCTTTCTTTTTAAATATGGCTTTCTTGCGGTCAAACATTGACATCTGCAACACTTTTTCTACAAGGAAGCGCAAACGCTTCGACTCGTCATTAATAACTCCTCCCAGATGCTTCATCATAACAGGACTCTTAGTTACGCTTTCATCATTGAGCATCTGTGCAGCAAGAGAAATACTGCTTATAGGAGTTTTTAATTCATGAGTCATATTGTTTATAAAGTCATTCTTTATCTCAGTATAACGTTTCTGCCTGAATATAACTACGATTGTAAAAATAAATGTCACCAGCAACACAACAGTAAACGCAATAGAAGGAATCATAAAACGTACACTGCTGAAAATATAGCTGTTCATATCAGGAAAGTGTATCTTGACAATTCCAGCCTTCGATGAAGGATCATTTCTGAATAATGCCTGCGAATAAGTATATTCCTCACCTTCATCCGTATAGTCAGGGCATCTGTATACTTCTCTTCCGTCTTGTGTCGAAACCGTAAAATGATAGGCAATATCAATACCATTGTTCATCAGCTCCGTCTTAATGTCCTGATCAAGCATCTTGAAGTTTATACGCTCCTTCAACGGTTTTTCGGAAGCAGTATAAAGTATACTGTAAACGACCTCGTCAAGCAAAGCTTTCTGATAGATATAACGGTTTTTCACAATTTCCCTCATTGACTTTGTTGCCTCTGATATCGAGTTCTTGTCATTACGCAGAATCATCGCTTTGGGCATTGAGGACGGTTTCATTGTTATCGTTTTTAATTCAAAAGACGAATACATCGTACCGTTTTTATCAACAACAGAGTATTGATGTGAATGCTGGACAGTGCCGTCCATTTCACCCGAACGAGTTCCAACCGAATCTTGTTTGAATGCACGGCGTTCTGTCGCGTTAACATCCTTTTCAAGATACCTTAATGTCTCATTCAGTTCCAAGTTACGGGCAGCCTGAGACAGAGCCTTTGTTACAGACTCGTCAAACTGTTCTTTCTTCATGTGCACCATCTCTTCAATATATTTTATTTGCATAAAGAGCAGCACAAGGAAAGAAAGTCCCATCACGATTGCTACTGTCCAAATTGTTGCTTTTTTCATATTGGCAAATATATGGTAAAAATAAATAAGGCCAAATTATTTTGTTAATTAATTATTCAAAATTTATCTATATTAACCAAATAACTATACGATAATTAATAATTATCAAGTTAAAGACCTTCACAAAAGTTCTTGCAATTAAACAGAACAGCATGAAGAATAATTGTAAAGAACTATAAGGTTATATATAGTGCAATGACATTCATGGCATGCCAAGGAAACAGCATTATATAAAAAGAATAAAAACAGACTTTATATACAAGCAGGAAACGGCATAACACTTATAAAAATAGCAAGATTACAATAAGCTATAATTTTTCAAACAAACTATTCAACATGCAATATCAGCATAAAAAACAGCCGTGGGATTTACTCCACACGGCTGATTCATTATTGTTATTCGTCTTTATCAGCAAGTTCTGCCTCATGCTCTTGTATCAGAGCCTGCTGTATGTCGTTAGGAACAAGCTCGTAACTTGCGAACTTCGTGGTAAACGAAGCACGTCCGCCTGTAATAGAGCTCAGCGAGATAGAATAGTTTGCAAGTTCCTTCAAAGGTATCTTGGCCTGCAGTTTCTGATAACCGGCTTCGCTGTCCATACCCATGATGAGGGCACGACGTCCCTGCAAATCGCTCATGACATCACCCATAAAGTCGGCCGGAACATAAACCTCAAGGTCGTAAATAGGCTCTAGAATCTTCGGACCAGCATTCTTAAATGCATCAGAGAAAGCATGGCGAGCTGCCAACATGAATGAAAGTTCGTTACTGTCAACCGGGTGCATCTTTCCATCATAAACAACAACACGTACGTCACGTGCGTAGCTTCCAGTCAGAGGTCCCTGCTCCATACGCTCCATGATACCCTTCAAAATAGCAGGCATAAAGCGTGTATCAATAGCACCACCGACAACAGAATTGATGAACACGAGCTTGCCGCCCCACTCCAGGTCAACAACTTCCTTACTCTTGATGTTCATCTTGAACTCCTGACCGTTAAACTTGTACATTACAGGATCAGGCATACCTTCTGCATAAGGCTCAACAATAAGGTGAACCTCACCAAACTGTCCTGCACCACCCGACTGTTTCTTATGACGATAGTCTGCACGTGCAGCCTTAGTGATGGTCTCACGATAAGGAATCTTGGCATCAACAAACTTAACCTGCAGTTTCTCATTATTCTCAAGGCGCCATTTTAGTGTACGCAAATGGAACTCACCCTGACCATGAACTATTGTCTGCTTCAGCTCCTTGCTCTGCTCTATTACCCATGTCGGATCTTCCTGTCTCATCTTCAACAAAGCAGCCATCAGTTTTTCTGTGTCAGCCTCATTGACAGCCTTAATGGCACGAGAATACTTAGAGTTAGGATATTTTATGAAGTCGAATCTATTATCACAATCCTTTCCATTAAGAGTGTTGCCTGTCTTCACGTCCTTCAGCTTAACAGTACAGCCAATATCACCGGCATTAAGACAGTCAACAGGCTGACGGTTAGCTCCTGCACAAACATAAATATTTGCAATGCGTTCTTTTGAGCCACGGTCGGCATTACTTAAATCGTCGCCGGCCTTAACGCATCCGCTCATAACCTTGAAGTAAGAAACTTCTCCGATATGAGGCTCAACACCTGTCTTAAAGAAGTAAATAGATTCAGGTCCTGCACTTTCTGCAGCAACTTCCTCACCACGTGTGTTATGAACCTTAGGCATTTCGCTTACAAACGGAACTACGTTGCCTAAGAATTCCATCAGGCGGTGAACACCCATACTCTTTCCTGCGCAAACACAGAAAACAGGGAATATAGAACGTGTAACCAATCCCTTACGTATACCTTCACGCATTTCGTCCTCTGTGAGAGTTTCCTCCTCAAAGAATTTCTCCATCAGAGTTTCATCGTTCTCTGCAGCGGCCTCCACAAGAGCCTTATGAAGTTCCATTGCCTTGTCCATCTCCTCTGCCGGTATATCCTCTATGATAGGAGCACCGCCTTCGGGCTTCCATGAATATTTCTTCATCAGAAGGACGTCAATAAGGGCATTAAAGCCTGGACCTGTAGTTATCGGATATTGTATCTGGACGCATTTCGGACCATAAATGTCCTGCATGCTGCTTATTATCGAATCGAAATCACACTTGTCGCTGTCGAGCTGGTTTACAAGGAAGATAACCGGCTTCTTCAGCTTCTCAGTGTATCTGAAGTTATTCTGTGTGCCAACTTCAGGACCATACTGACCATTGATTAATATAACAGCCTGGTCAGTAACGTTAAGGGCTGTTATGGCGCCGCCGACAAAGTCGTCAGAGCCCGGGCAATCTATGATATTAAGTTTTTTATTGTTCCACTCTACATTAAAAACAGTTGAAAATACCGAGTAGCCGTATTCTTGTTCAACAGGGAAATAGTCACTTACTGTGTTTTTTGCTTCTACAGAACCGCGGCGCTTAATCAGTCCGCTCTCATATAACATAGCTTCGGCAAGAGTAGTCTTGCCTGAGCCCGCACTGCCAAGCAAGGCAATGTTTTTAATCTCGTTAGTTTGATAAACTCTCATATTATTATAGATTTAAGTTAATAACTTATGTTGGCCTCTAAGTTACGATTTTTTGCGCAAACAAGCAAAAGAAAACACAAAAAAGCGTCAAAAAATTAAAACATATTAGTAATTTTGCATTAAAATAAAGAAAACGAAACTGAAACATCTAATAAACAATGGCCGGCATATACATCCATATACCCTTCTGCAAGAGCCGCTGCATTTATTGCGGTTTCTACTCGACCACACTTCTTGACTTACGCAAGAAATACATAAATGCGGTTTGTCGCGAAATGGAATTAAGGAAAAACTATATCCGCGAACCTTTCTCCACTATATATCTTGGCGGAGGCACGCCTTCGTTGCTGGACGAAGCTGAACTTACCAAACTGTTTCTATATATAAATAATGTGTATGACGTGGATAGAAATGCCGAAATAACAATGGAGTGCAACCCTGATGACATAACTCCTAAGTTTACAAATATGCTAAGCCACCTGCCTATAAACCGTGTAAGCATGGGTGCGCAGACATTTGCAGACAGCAGACTCCGTCTTCTACACAGACGCCACAACTCTGACGAAGTGAAACATGCCGTAAAATTGCTGAGAGAAGCAGGCATCAAAAATATAAGCATCGACTTGATGTTTGGATTCCCTGACGAAAGTTTAAGCCAGTGGAAGGAGGACATATCTGCCGCTTTGGCTCTAAACGTAGAACACATCTCGGCATACAGTCTTATGTATGAAGAAGACACGCCATTGTGGAAAATGCTCGACACAGGCAAGGTAAAAGAGATTGACGAAGAACTGAGCCTGACAATGTTCAAAGAGCTTGTATGCCAACTTACGGATGCCGGATATGAACATTATGAAATAAGCAACTTTGCACGTCCTGGATATCGCTCACGTCATAACAGCAGCTATTGGCATCAAGTGCCATATATCGGTCTTGGCGCAGCCGCTCACTCGTTTGACCTTAACTCCAGACAGTGGAACGTGGCCAATTTAAAACTATACATCGAGGAAATTAATAACGGCATCATTCCTATGGAGCGTGAAGAGCTCGACAACGACACAACATTCAACGACATCATAACCACTGCCCTACGCACATCAGACGGGATTGATTTAAACGCCATGGAAACGCGTTTGGGTAAAAGATACAGAAACACGCTTATTTCTGCCGCCGGCAAACATATTGAGCAAGGACTACTTGAGATACGGCACGACCGGCTAAGACTTACATCCGAAGGCATCTTCATCAGTGACATGGTGATGAGCGACCTTATGATTGTTTAGTCATGCATTCTCATGTGGCAACCGGTAATAATATTAACGAAATTATGGCATAAACAAAACTTAAGCATTTTCATATGTTCCTACGTGGACAAAACAATAAGATCATAATATACCATTTCAGCACCTTGCAAAGCAACGTGCTGCCAATTTACTAAAAGACATTACAGAATGTCACTGTTATTTTGTATGAGTTTTTAGCTAAAATAGAAACAAGATGAGACAAAAACAGTCGGAAAACAGTAAACAATATTTACAAAGTCTGTAAAAAGCTATGTTTTATGATGCAAAAAGCATCGTATTACACCACAAAACACTATGTTTTTACGTTCAAAACAAGTCTTTTTCCTATCAAGAAACAGCTTATTATAACTGTTTTACATCAGTTTCCATTGCACACAACCCGACATTCTCGCATAGTTCATTGTAATGCAATAACTTATGGATGCACACAAATTAGGCCAATTTTCACGTCCAAATGATTTTATTTTCAAAATAACTCAGTCTGAAGAGGTCTGCAAAAATCAAATTGAAAGAAAACAAAAGACAAAAGCATCAAAAAGTAAAACCATAACAGGAAGTCCAAACGGCCAAAAGTTCTATGCGACATAAACCATTATCATAAATAATGACATGAAACATCAACATACAAACATATTCAGCATGTATAAAAGAATGGCAACCAACTATTACTAAGATAACGGATTATATACGACAGGCCTTTACATTTACCATTTTGAACAGACAAAGGAAAGCTTTAATCGGTCGAATGTTCCTCATAGCGGCATCCTTTTTCTTGCTATTGTTTGGTTTTAAAGATAAAATTATTTAATTTTGCCACCTAAAGCAATAGTAATACGCCGAATAAGCCTAACACGGCTGACAAATAGTAAGCGTAAAGAAACGAAAAGAATGATTTCAGTAGAAGGACTAAAAGTAGAATTTGGCGTTAAGCCGCTCTTCAGCAACGTCAGCTTCGTAATTAACGACCGCGACCGAATCGCACTGGTCGGAAAAAACGGAGCAGGCAAATCTACTATGCTGAAGATTCTCTGCGGCATGCAAAAGCCAACTGCGGGCGTCGTGGCTGTACCAAGTGGAACAACCATAGGCTATCTGCCGCAGGTGATGATTCTTCAGGATGACACAACAGTACGTGAGGAGGCGCGTAAGGCCTTCGCCGGAAATACGGAAATGAAGGCAAGGCTCGACAAGATGAACCAACAACTGGCCGAACGCACCGACTATGACAGTGATGAATATATGGCTCTAGTTCAGAAGTTCACCCAAGAGCACGAAAGATACATGATGATGGGCGCAGAGAACTATGAAGCTGACATAGAGCGCACTTTGACAGGTCTTGGATTTGAGCGTTCGGACATGTCTCGTCCTACAAGCGAGTTTAGCGGAGGATGGCGTATGCGTATAGAGCTGGCAAAGATTCTTTTGCAGAAACCGGACGTTCTGTTGCTAGATGAGCCTACCAACCATCTCGACATTGAGAGCATACAATGGCTCGAACAGTTTCTTGCACAAAGCGCAAAAGCCGTGGTTTTGGTAAGCCACGACCGTGCATTCATCAACAATGTGACCAACCGCACGCTCGAAATAAGCTGTGGCAAGGTGGTTGACTATAAAGTGAAGTATGACGAGTACGTGAAGCTCAGAGCAGAACGACGCGAGCAGCAACTGCGTGCCTACGAGAACCAGCAGAAGGAAATAGCCGACATAAAAGATTTCATTGAACGCTTCAGGTACAAGCCCACAAAGGCTGTACAGGTGCAGAGCCGCATAAAGCAGCTCGAGAAGATTGTGCCTATAGAAGTTGACGAAGTGGACAACTCGGCAATGCACCTCAAGTTTCCCCCATGCCTGCGCAGCGGCGACTATCCTGTAACATGCGATGAAGTGCGCAAGGATTATGGCACTCATACCGTGTTCGATCATGTAACACTCACAATAAAACGTGGCGAGAAGGTAGCCTTCGTAGGAAAGAACGGAGAAGGAAAATCAACACTCGTGAAATGTATAATGAATGAGATTCCATACACCGGAACGCTTAAGATTGGGCACAACGTTCAGATTGGCTATTTTGCCCAAAATCAGGCACAGCTGCTTGACGAGGAGCTTACGGTGTTCCAGACAATAGACAATGTAGCCAAAGGAGACATCCGACTAAAGATTAACGACATACTCGGAGCTTTTATGTTCGGAGGCGAAGCATCTGAGAAGAAAGTGAAAGTGCTCAGCGGTGGCGAACGCAGCCGACTCGCAATGATAAAGCTCCTGCTCGAACCAGTTAACCTGCTGATTCTCGACGAGCCGACCAACCATCTCGACATGCCGTCGAAGGATGTCCTAAAAGAAGCCATCAAAGCTTTTGACGGCACGGCCATCATTGTAAGCCACGACCGCGAGTTCCTCGACGGACTGGTAACCAAGGTCTATGAATTTGGAGGCGGAAAGGTAAGAGAGCATATCGGCGGAATATACGACTTTCTACAGACTCATAACATCGACTCACTCGACTCTCTTGGTCATCACCAAGCAACGACAACGATACAACAGCCAGCAAGCTCAGGCAACTCAACATGCAATGAGCAGCAACAGGCTGAAAACTCGGCCAAGCAATCGTATGAAGAACGCAAAGAGCAACAGAAGAAAATACGTAAGGCTGAAAAAGCCGTAAAGGACTCTGAAGCAAAAATCGAGACGCTTGAAAAGCGTCTTAAGGAACTCGACGAAATGCTATGTCAACCCGAAAGGGCCAGTGACATGAAGCTGATAAACGAATATACATCTGTAAAGAAAACTCTCGATGAAGAAGTTGAGAGATGGGAGCAGTTGTCGGAAGAACTTGAAAAATATATGTAACAGACAAATACCATCAACTTAAATTAAAAAAATTATGAAAATGAAACACATTATCCCAGCAGTGCTATTTGCCTCTGCCTCACTGACAGCAGGCGCACAGGCACAGCTGACGTCGGGAATCGACCTGAAGAATCTCGACAACAGTGTCAGACCAGCTGATGATTTCTATCAGTACGCATGTGGCGGATGGATGAAAAACAATCCGCTGCCCGCAGCTTATTCACGCTTCGGAAGTTTCGATCAGCTCGGACTCGACAACAACAAACGCGTTAACACAATCTTGAGCGACCTGCTGAAGAAAGAATATCCGCAGGGCACCACAGAGCGCAAGTTAAGCGACTTCTACAAGCTTGCAATGGACTCTGTACGCCGCAACAAGGAAGGCGTAAAGCCTGTTATGCCGCTCATAAATGAGATAGAAAAGGCCAAGACTGTGGCTGACCTCCGCAAGGTGCAGCTTAAATATGCTACATTCGGCTATGGAGTGCCTATGGGCATCGGATTTGGAGCTGATGAAAAGAACGCCACAATGAACATCCTGAATATATATCAGGGTGGAATCTGCCTTGGCCAGAAGGAATATTATCTTGACACAGACCCCGCAACAACAGCCATAAGAGAGGCTTACAAGAAGCATATTGAGCGCATGTTCAAACTCTTTGGTTTCTCTGACGCTGCTGCCAAGAAGAAGATGGAGAGCATCATGAAAGTAGAAACTGCGCTGGCAAAGGTTTCTAAGTCAAGCACAGAGCTGCGTGACGTTGCTGCCAACTACAACAAGATGACTATTCAGAACTTTGAGAGCAACTATCCTCACGTAGGCTTAACACAACTTCTGAACGCAGAAGGCGTAAAGAGCGAGTACTTCAAGGAACTCGTTGTAGGTCAGCCTGCTTTCGTAAAGGGTGCAGACAAGATTCTCTCTGAGATGACAGCAGACGAAATGCGTGCTTATATGGAATGGGATGTTATCCTCTCAGCAGCAGGCTACCTGAGCGATGACGTAATAGCTGCCAACTTCGACTTCTTCGGAAAGACAATGTCTGGCCGTAAGGAAGACCATCCACGTTGGAAGCGTGCAACAAGTCAGGTAGAAAGCCAGATGGGTGAAGCTCTCGGCAAGATGTATGTTGAGCGTTACTTCCCCGCATCTTCAAAAGAGCGTATGGAAAAGCTCGTAAAGAATCTGCAGATTTCTCTTGCTGAAAGAATCAAGGCTCAGGACTGGATGAGTGCCGACACAAAGAAGGCTGCACTCGACAAACTCGATGCTTTCTACGTAAAGATCGGTTATCCAAATAAATGGAAAGATATGTCAGGTCTGACAATCGACCCCAAATTGTCTTACTATGAGAACGTACAGAACTGCCGCAAATTCTGGAACGAGTGGGACATCAACTATCGTGCAGGCAAACCGGTTGATAAGGATGAATGGTTCATGACACCTCAGACCGTCAATGCATACTATAATCCGACAACCAACGAGATTTGCTTCCCGGCAGGAATTCTGCAGCGTCCTTTCTTTGATCCTGAAGCAGACGACGCATTCAACTATGGTGCCATCGGTGTTGTTATTGGCCATGAGATGACTCACGGATTCGACGATCAGGGACGCAACTATGACAAGAACGGAAACATGATTGACTGGTGGACAGCCAGCGACGCTGAAAACTTCAATAAGCGTGCACAGGTTTGCGTTGACTTCTTCTCAGCAATCAAAGTTCTGCCAGACCTCAATGCCAACGGTAAACTCACACTTGGTGAAAACATTGCCGACCACGGCGGTCTGCAGGTTTCATACAATGCATACAAGAACGCCACAAAGGATGCTCCTCTGAAAGAGATTGACGGCCTTACAGCCGACCAGCGTTTCTTCTTGGCTTATGCAGGCGTATGGGCTGCAAACATTACAGAAGAGGAGATACGTAACCGTACAAAGAGCGATCCTCACTCTCTCGGCGAATGGCGCGTAAACGGTGCACTGCCACATATCGACGCATGGTACGAAGCTTTCAACGTTAAACCTACAGACAAGCTTTATCTGCCGGCAGACAAACGAGTAAAACTTTGGTAATTTCACCTCAGTGGCAACATCGTTGAAGACATGTTGAATTAATCAAGCCTGAAAGCAGGCTGATATCTGATAGCCCCATGGAAACTTTCCCATGGGGCTTTTTTATATGACAAACTTCATCCCCACAAAAGTTTTTCGGTGCCAATCATACGCTATATCGTTTTTTTTATGTAAGTTTGCCACACGTTAATGAGAAAGAGAGAATAAAAAGATGCCATTACGAATACCAGACAAGCTGCCGGCAATAGACATTCTTAAGAAAGAGAATATCTTTGTCATGGACAGCTCCAGGGCTCACACGCAGGACATACGCCCCCTGCACATCGTCATATTAAACCTCATGCCTCTGAAGATTACGACAGAGACCGACTTGATACGTCTGCTGTCGAACACACCACTACAGATGGATATAACCTTCATGAAGCTTAAAAGCCACACACCGAAGAATACTCCAATCGAGCACATGATGGCTTTTTATAAAGATTTTGACGTTCTGAAAGACAAAAAGTTCGACGGAATGATAATTACCGGTGCACCGGTTGAGAACTATGCTTTCGAAGAAGTGACATATTGGGAGGAAGTAACAAAAATTTTTGCATGGGCACGCAATCATGTCACCAGCACATTATATATATGCTGGGCTGCACAGGCAGGGCTCTACTATCATTATGGCATACCAAAATATCCACTGCCAAAGAAGATGTTCGGTGTGTTCAAGCAACACACACTCATGCCGCTTTTACCCATATTCAGAGGCTTCGACGACTACTTCTACATGCCACAGAGCAGACACACAGAAATACGAAAACAGGATATTGAGGCAACTTCAGGCTTACAGCTCATAGCCGAGTCATCTGAAAGCGGTGTAAGCATAGTGATGGCCCGCGGTGGAAGAGAGTTCTTCATAACAGGTCATCTCGAATATTCACCTGATACACTCGACAAAGAATACCGCCGCGACATAGGCAAGCGTGACGATGTGGAGATGCCTATAAACTACTATGCAGACGACAACCCGGACAATCCTCCGTTGGTGCGCTGGCGAGCTCATGCCAATCTTCTTTTCAGCAACTGGATTAACTATTACGTATATCAAGAAACCCCTTACGACATAAACAAAATTGAGTAAAGCTATAGAACTTTTGGCTCCGGCCAAAAACCTGGAATGCGGCATAGCCGCCATCGATCACGGAGCAGATGCCGTATATATAGGAGCGAGCCGCTTCGGAGCAAGAGCCGCTGCAGGCAACACCCTCAGCGACATCAAGGCCCTGTGCGAGTATGCCCACACGTTCATGGCCAAAGTCTACGTGACTGTGAACACCATTATCTATGATAATGAACTTTGTGCCACCAAAGGGCTTATATCGCAACTATATGAGGCTGGTGCAGATGCCATACTGGTACAAGATATGGCTCTAGCCTCAATGATTGCCTCTGGAGACGGACTTCCGCCTATACCCATCCATGCCAGTACGCAGACTGATAACCGTACAGCAGATAAAGTAAAATGGCTAGCCTCACAGGGATTCAGCCGTGTCGTACTTGCCCGTGAACTCTCGGCAACAGAGATAGCACAAATTCACAAAGCCGTGCCGGATGTCGAACTCGAAGTGTTTGTCCATGGTGCTTTGTGCGTAAGCTATTCAGGACAATGCTACGCTTCGCAGTATTGTTTTGGGCGCAGTGCCAACAGGGGCGAATGCGCCCAGTTCTGTCGCCTAAAATTCAATTTAGAGGATGAACACGGCAACGTCATTGAACGCGGACGCCACCTGCTGTCACTCAAGGACCTATGCCTCATAGACCGCCTCGAGACACTGCTCGACTGTGGAGCTACATCGCTCAAGATTGAAGGCAGGCTAAAGGATATAACATACGTGAAAAACGTAACTGCAGCCTACAGCCGCAAGCTTAACGATATAATAGCACGCAGCAACGGACGCTACTGCCGCGCTTCGCTCGGCCGCAGCAATTATACTTTTGAACCAAATCTTGATAAGACATTCAGTCGAGGCTTCACCCACTATTTTGCAGATGGACGCAGCGCTGACATGAGTTCACCACTCACCCCAAAGGCTATAGGTCAGTATGTGGGCACGGTAAAGTCAATAAACCGCAACGATATTACCGTAGCTGGCACTGCAGCCTTTTCCAATGGCGATGGCCTGTGCTTTTTCAACGGAAATGACGAGCTGCAGGGATTCAGAGTCAACAGGGCACAAGGCAACACCATATTCCCTCAAAGGATGCCTTCCGGATTGAGTCGCGGCCAGGCTCTCTACCGCAACAGCGACCAAGCATTCGAGAAACTTCTTACGGGCAAAAGTGCCGAACGCAAGATAAACATAACAATGAGTCTGAAAGAATCTGCCCCAGGCAACATAATACTGACGGCAACTGCCGACAGTGTCAGTGCCATTACAGAGTTACAATGTGAGCCGCAAACTGCGCAGAAACCACAGACCGACAATATTGTGCGTCAACTTACACGACTTGGCAACACACCATTTAAGTGCACCGACGTGTCAGTTCCACAAGATGGAATAAAAACGTTTATACCATCGAGCCTTCTGTCACATATGAGACGCGACATTATCCAAAAACTGGAGCAAGCCCTCAGACAGGCTACAGCAGACGCACGCACGGAGGCAAGTAGCAAGGCGGCAAATACAAAAACAGAAAAAGGCGGCAGCAACACATATCCTGCAGCCTATCCGTATCTGTATAATGTTGCCAACAACAAGGCGGCAGAATTCTACAAGTCGCAACAAACTAAAGCGATACCAGCCCCAGAAATCAACATGCCGCCACACGCCCTGCTCATGCAGTGCCGCTACTGCCTGCGTCATGCTCTGGGCATGTGCACACGCCAAGGCGGACACCCACATAGCCTCAAAGGTCCCCTATACCTGCGCATGACAGACGGCCGCCGTTTCAAACTGCAGTTTGACTGTGCACGATGCCAAATGAACGTCATTGCCGACAAGTAGATTTAATCCGGTCTCCTTCCCGACAAGAAACACTCGCAATACATAGCCATGCAACAAACAACAAACAAATACGCCGCTAAAGCCCTATACACCTGTATGCTGGCAATCCTTGTGATACAGGCATCAATGCTGTCGTCATGCTATCACAACACGGGGCGCAGTAAAACCAAGACGGTAGCTACTGCACAGCCAGACACTGCCGCTTTTGAACGCACCCACCACTATTCGTTAAACTACAACTTCGTGGTGAAAGCAGACTCGCTGGTACTGCTGCGCCAGCAGCCAGAAGAATTGCTTAACGGTATGCAGACCGACTCTGTATCCGTCTACAAGCACGACCATATCGTCGTTGCTGACATCAGAGTAATGCCATCTACAACTGCCGACTCAGTATGGATACAAGTAGCGCGTGACCAAGAAACCTTCGGTTGGACACGCGAGCAGATGCTATTGGCTTCAACTGTACCCAGCGACCCAATATCACAGTTCATATCAATATTCTCCGATACCCACCTTCTCATCTTTCTTATCGTCATTAGCACAATATCCGTGGCATATCTTATGCGCACCCTACTGCGCCGCAATGCTAGAATAGTTCACTTCAATGACATAGGCACATTCTATCCCACGCTGCTAGCCCTCACCGTGGCTACAGCTGCAGTCATCTACTCAAGCATACAGAACTTTGAGCCAGACACATGGCGCCATTTCTACTTCCATCCCACGCTCAATCCCCTAAATGTACCACCCGTCCTAGCCATCTTCTTGGCTGCCGTATGGACTATGCTCATTCTTTCTCTGGCTGTAGCCGACATTGTACGCCGCCTTTTGCCACCGGCGGAAGCTTTACTATACCTCTGCGGGCTAGCTGGCATCTGCGCCGCAAACTATATAATATTCTCTATAGCCACACTTTATTACATCGGCTATCCACTCTTAGCCGCATACACCTACTTTGCCGTAAAAATCTACTTCAAACGTGCTAAATGCAACTACACCTGCGGCAAATGTGGAGCAGGTCTAAGACACAAGGGTATTTGTCCACAATGCGGAGCAATGAACACGTAGACAAATAACTTAAGAATTGTAAAATGTAAGCAGATGTTTACGGCAAAAAACTAGGCCACTTTTACTTTAAAAGTGGCCTAGTTTTTTGCCGTAAACGATAGGTTAATAATTTGCAACCAAAATATATCGTCAAGCTTTCAGTTTATACGATAATTACAGAAAAATCCATCACACATTAAGCCAACGCACATACTTTACTTTTATTTCTCAGACAAGAAAATCATATCACATCATTATTATCTGCAAATTTATCATATACCCAACACATCAATACGAAATCCTGCAATAATATAAGTCATTATTACACCATATCCACAACAATCAACCCATGCATTATAATCCATGTCAAATCATTTCGTTCCAGAGACCGATGATGCGCATTCAGATACTTATAGAGCTGTTTCAGTAATATTTGTATTGACATTTGCCCATGCAGCATGTTATCTTTGCGAATAAAAAGCATACAAACTTAACAGAAAAAAAGATGATTACGATTAGAAAAAACATGCTGCTGATTCTGTCGTCTGCCATTATGGCTGTATCGTGCAGTGGCCGACACGATGCTCCTGGCACGGTACGCACCGTGGACGTAGCCACGGCTGAAAGTATGGCCGATACATCGGCCCGCAAATATCCTTTCATATCTGAGCCCTACCGCACAGCAGAACTCGCCTTCAGAGTTGGCGGTCATATAGCCCAACTTGACGTTCAAGAAGGGCAGTTCTTCAGACGCGGAGAGGTGATAGCCGCACTCGACGCTCGTGACTTCATTGTAAGGAAAAGACGAGCAGCGGCAATATGCCGTCAGGCTAAGGCTGAATACGAGCGTACAACACGCTTATTTAAGGCCGGCAACATAGCCGAACAGGAGTATGAACGTGCAAGAGCCGATTATGAGCGCGCAAAAGCAGACTATGACATGGCTGCAGATGAATTGGACCGTACACGACTCATAGCTCCTTTCAGCGGATATGTACAGACACAACATGTAGAACGCTATCAGGACGTGGCAGCAGGACAGCCAGTGGTTACGTTTATAGATATGTCACGCATAAAGGCAGAGGCCTACGTACCAGAAGACATAGCCGCACAACTACAACAGAACATAGGCGGCAGGACATGTCTGATAAGCTTTGACCGAATGAGCGGCAGGACATTCAGACCTGCAGAAACATATATAACACGTACCGCCACGGGTAACAATATGGCCTTTAAACTGACTGCATTGATAGACAATGGCAAATCACACCTGCCAGGTGGCATGTCTGGCAACATGCTCATTGGGCAGACTTCAAATAAGTTTGTTGGAGTAGCCGTACCTCAGAAAGCAGTATGGAGTCCATCCTCTGGAGGCAGTTGTGTTTGGACGATAGACAACGGCGGACGGGTATGCCGCCGTAACGTGACCACGGGACGCCTTTTAGGCGGAGGTATGATAGAGATTTGTAGCGGTCTAAAAGCTGGCGAACGCGTGGCCACAGCAGGTCAAGCCATGCTCAATGAAGGCGACACCGTGGCCACACAGGCCGTTGCCAACCGGAAAGGAGGAATGCAACAATGAGAGGCGCGGCTGAATTTTGCTTACGCAACAGAGCGCTGAGCTGGTTGGTACTGGCACTTGTGCTTGCGGGTGGTATAATTGCCTATGGCAACATGGGCAAACTTGAAGACGCCCCATTCACAATTAAACAGGCTGTGGTGACAACATCGTATCCGGGAGCCTCACCGGCTGAGGTTAGAGAGCAAGTGACAGACGTGCTCGAAGAGTCAATACAGGAACTTGGCGAGCTCTATTATCTGAAAAGCGAAAACAGGGCAGGTCTGTCAAAGATTACCGTTTACGTGAAAAAAGAAATACGCGCTGCTGACATGCAGCAGTTGTGGGACAAACTGCGACGTAAGGTGAACGACGCCCAACCACATCTGCCAGCAGGAGCCGGTCGCCCTGTTGTAAACGATGACTTCGGCGATGTACTCGGAGTGTTCTACGCTCTAAGTTCATCTAACCATAGCTGGCGAGAGCTTGAAGACAAGGCAGACAGCCTAAAAAATGGTCTGCTGGGCATAAAAGATGTAGCCCGCGTAGAGCTGTTCGGACTGCAGGACCGCACCATAGACATTGAAGCCGATCCTTCGCTATTGGCAGCCAGCGGAATAACCATGTCTGACATAACAGCAGCATTCGACAGACAAAATAGAATTGTAGATGCCGGTGCTATAGAAACCGAACACAATCGCATAAGAGTAGAGGCTACCGGCAGTTTTGGTAGTCTTGAAGAACTAGAGCAACTAACGATTGTGGGACGGGACGGAGCCTACATCAGGCTTGGCGAGGTAGCTCATATAAGCGAAGGTTACCGCCATCCAGCACGCAACCAAATGCGGACCGACGGACAGCCGGCCGTAGGTATGGCCATATCTACTGTGGCCGACGGCAATGTGGTTGATATGTCGGAACGTGTTGCAGCATACATAGACGAAGCCAGACAAACACTGCCCGAAGGATACAGTCTGCAGACAATATACGACCAAGGACATGAGTCGGCCGAGGCCAACGAGGGTTTTGTGCTAAACCTTATAATATCTGTAATAACCGTAGCTGGCGTACTACTTCTATTCATAGGAATAAAGAACGGCATACTAATAGGCAGCGGACTAGTTTTCTCTATCTTCGGCACATTGATATACATGTGCGCAACAGGTATTGCCCTGCAACGAATGTCCCTTGCAGCCATAATAATAGCCATGGGTATGCTCGTAGACAACGCTATCGTGGTATATGACGCAGCATTGGTAAACATGCAGCGCGGCATGCGCAAACGCCCGGCCATACTGTCAGCCGTCGGCACCACAGCCATGCCACTATTAGGTGCAACATTAATAGCTGTGCTGACATTTTTGCCCGTATACCTCTCTCCACACATAACGGGTGAAATTCTATCGTCTCTGTTCATAGTGATAGCAGTATCGTTGCTGCTTAGTTGGGTTCTGGCCATAACGCAAAACGTGTTTTTCGTGCAAGAGTTTGTGCGCCGTCCACGTCCTGATGAGCTCAAGGGGGAACTGTTCAGAGGCAGACTTTACGATATGTTCAGAAAAGCCCTACGCTTGACGATAAGCCACAGATATGCCGTTACTGCATGCCTTGTCACATTGCTCATTCTAAGCGCAGTTGCTTTCAAGCTCATCCCGCAGCAATTTATGCCATTGCTTAACAAGCAGTACTTCACCATAGACCTGTGGCTGCCAGAAGGAACGCGCATAGAGCAGACTGCAGAACAGACACAAGCATTGGCTGACACGCTGAGACGACGCAAAGACATAAAGCACGTTTCAACATTTACGGGGCAGACGCCTCCACGCTACTATCTGGCCAACGCTGCTTACGGTCCTCAAAGCAACTATGCCCAGTGCCTGGTTGAAGCCGTCAGCCCTGAGGCTGCCAGAAACATGCAACAGAAACTGCAGAACGAAATATCACAAGCTTTCCCTGATGCATTAGTACGCGTAAATAGCTTTGAGCTGAACTCTGTACCACAGGCCCTCATAGAGGCACGCTTCAGCGGCGATGATCCACGCGTACTCGATTCGCTGACCAATGTGGCAATAGAAATAATGAGACGCAATCCCAAGGTTATGAATGCACGCAATGAATGGGGCAACAAGGCCATGATGATGACCACTCCGTACAATCCTGTAAAAGCAGGAAGGCTTGGACTAGGAAAAGCCGACATGATGACCGCCGTGAAAAGCACTGCCGACGGAGTTGCAGTAGGCATATACAGAGATGCCGACAAGCAGGTGCCTGTGATGTTACACACAAACACCAAGGGCATGATATCACAAGACGCGTTGGGCGACCTGGCTGTATGGAACGGCACAAACTCAGCTCCGTTGGCACAGCTTGCAGACAGCATAAGCACGGGATGGGAATGGCCGCTAATGAAAACATACAACAGGCGGTTGTCAATGGCAGCCCAGTGTGACGTTAAACACGGACACACTATGAAGGAAGTACATGCCGAAATACGCAACGAGATAGAACAGATAAAACTACCACCAGGTTACACCTTCTTCTGGGACTCTCAGTATAAGGACCAGCAAGAGGCCATGGCCGCACTGACCAAGTATTTTCCACTGGCCATAATATTCCTGGTGGTAATCCTCGTAATGCTATTCGGCAACTTCAAGCAACCGCTAATAATATTTCTCATTCTTCCACTCTCAATCATAGGCGTAGTTGTCGGCATGCTCGTCACGGGTTTTCAATTCGGTTTCTTCTGCATTGCCGGATGGCTCGGATTGCTGGGTATGATAATAAAAAACATCATCGTATTACTCGATGAAGTCAATCTGCAGAGACGCGCAGGCGTACCACCATCTACGGCTATAGTAGAGGCAACAGTATCGCGTACACGTCCTGTGCTCATGGCTGCCGCAACAACTGTATTCGGCAGCATACCACTGCTGTTCGACATTGTGTTCGGAGGCATGGCAGCAACAATCGTGTTCGGTCTTTCATTTGCCACGCTGCTCACTCTCTTTGCCACTCCTGCCCTATATGCCATATTCTATCCAGAAGCAGCAAAGCAAGCCGAAGATACGACAGAAACATGTAAACATGCATAACAAGCAACAGACAAAGTATGAAAATAAAACATATAATAACAATATATGCAGCGTTGACTGCCATAAGCACAAACGTTGATGCTCAAGATGCGACCATGCTACAGGCATACCGCCGTCAGGTGGAAGCCTATAGCCACGACGTAAAAGCCGCCACACACGCATTAGAAGTATATAAAGAAAATGCAGCAGCGGCAAAAGCAGACTTTAAGCCAAAGATTACGGGCAACGCCGACGCTAAATATACAGGTAATCCACTCGAACTGAACATTGCACTGCCGAGTACATACGGCGGCCGCAGCTACACGTTCAGCGGCAGAAACACAAAATACGGTGCATCGCTGACAATGGCTCAACCAATCTACACGGGCGGACTGCTCAAGGCTTCCTACGGAAAGGCCAAGGCAGAAAGCGAGAATGCTGCATTCGAGAAAAAACGCATAACCAACAATCTTATATATCAAGCCGATCAGACATACTGGAACTATGTAGCAACACGCGAAATGGTAACAGTGGCACAGAGACATCGTGATGCCGCAGCCGCACTTGCAGAGGCTGTAGCATTACGTGTAAGCAACGGATATACTGGCCGCAACGATCTTCTGACAGCCGAAGTGCGTCTCAACGATGCCGAATATCAACTGCAGCGTGCACTAACTGATGCCGAAAATGCTCGGCTTGCCCTAAACTCGCTAGCTGGTGTCGGTTCATCTGATATGATACCGGCAGATACCATGCTATGTCCCGATACAACAATACCTTCAACGGGGCAAAGTATATACAATCGTCCCGAAATGGCCATGGCGAGCAAACAAATAGACATAAAAGGCTATGAGGCACGCATGGCCGATGCAGCCTACAAGCCGAACTTGTCTGTAGGCATCAACGGAAGCTACACATCACCAGGATACGACTTCAGGGCAGCCCCAGACCCCAACTATTCTGTATATGCCACACTAAGCATTCCTATATTCGAATGGGGAAAAAGGGGCAACACCCGACGTATGGGAAAACATGCCACAGCGGTAGCCGAGGAACAGATGAGAAGCACAGCCGACAGGCTGCAGCTTGAAGCAGAAACGGCTAGATGTAACTACACAAAGGCATGCGAACAGGTAAAACTGACAGCAAGCTCACTTCTCAAAGCAGAAGAAAGCCGCAGACTGACCACAGAAAAATATTATGAAGGAAGTGTGTCTGTTACAGACGTCATCAACGCTCAGATATACTACCTCGATGCATGCCGGAATCACATAGCCTCAAAACTTGATGCCTGCATGGCCAAAAGCTCACTCGAATATGTGTACGGATATTGAAAATAATTTATTATTTTTGCATTCGCAGCGCAGTATTTCACCAAACAGGCATCCAAACGGCATGCTACTCCATATTGCCGGACACACACATGTAATATAAAAATATGACAACTAATGACAATAACCTGCAGCATGGATCGGTGCTCACCGACATACTTGTCTATTCTGCAATAGGCTGCTGCTCATACCTGCTACTCATAATTTGCGGTGACATGCCGGCCATAAGTAGCCAGCACCTGACCACACCGGAAAGCATCATTGCCGTACTACTGCTGTTCAACGGTGTTGGCCTGAGCCTGCGCTTTGTCAACCGGCGCATGAGTGCGTCCTATCCCGCATGGATAAAGAAGCGCAGCCGCATGTTCACATTCCTTGCTATAGCAGCCGCAGCCCTACTCTGCTCTAATTATCTGCTGCTTGTGGCCACCAAAGTCATAGGTCACTCCCCAAGGCCGATGGCCTTGGCATGGCGAGGGGCCGGAGCACTGCTGGGCGTATGGCTAATAGAGTTGCTGGCCGTAAGTCTGTTCCTCATTAACAGGTTTTATGCCGACATAGCAGAACACCGCCGCAGGGCACGACAACTGGAAGATGCCTCAGCCAAAGCACAATATGCAGCTCTGCAAAGCCAGCTAAACCCCCATTTTCTATTCAACAGTCTGAATACACTCGTGGCTGAAATAGAATATAACCCAGCTGGTGCAGCCGAATTTACGCGCAACTTGGCCGACATATACCGCTACATTCTCGATTGCCACGAGAAACAAAGTGTAAGCCTCAACGAAGAAATTAGGTTTGCCCAAACCTACTTACAGCTACAAAGAGTACGGCTAGGTGACTGCATACAACTTGAAACAAAGCTCAACAGTAGCGAGGGCTACATGCAACTACCGCCACTGACACTACAGTTGCTAACAGAAAATGTTATAAAGCACAACATCGTTAACACGGCAAATCCCGCAACCATAAAACTATGGTGTGAAGAAAACGACGACTCACCCTGGCTGGCCGTAAGCAACACACTGACACCCAAGCCTGTAATTGGCACCTCAGGACACGGACTTCAGAATTTGTCAAAGCGTTGCAGACTGCTATGTGGACGTGACATACGCATCATTGCCGACAACAATACTTTTACCGTAAAAATCCCCATGATATATGACTGACATTACTGCTGCAATAATAGACGACGAGTTGCCGGCAGCCCGCCTACTCTTTAGTATGGTGAACAGTATAAGACCAGAATGGCACACACATATCGTGCCTGGCAGCATAAGCGAAGCCTCCCTGTGGCTCGACCACTCGGGCGTCCGTCCCGATATAATGTTTCTCGACATACAACTCTCTGACGGCACATCATTCGGACTCGTAGACAAGCTGCCGACCGAATGTATGATTGTATTCACCACAGCCTACGACGAGTATGCACTGAGGGCATTCGACCTTAACAGTATTGACTACTTGCTAAAGCCTATACGCGTTGAGCGTCTTGAGACTGCAATAGCTAAATTTGAACGCTACCACAACGCCGGACTTCTTGGCAGCCTCAGCAAATATCTTGCAAGAGCGATGCACGAAGACGCTGCTTATACATACCGCGAACGTCTGCTTGTGTCGGCAGGCCGGAAACTTTACACATTGCAAATAGACGACGTTGCATACTTCCGCTCGGAAGACAAAATAACAATAGCCACCACATGGGCCGGAACTGAGCACATCGTAGACCCGCCATTGAGTAGCCTGGAGCAGCAACTCGACCCGAAAAACTTCTTCAGAGCAAACCGACAGTTTATCGTCTCGGCAAAATCTGTGAGAAGCATAGAGCCCTACTTTGGCGGACGCTGGGCCATGAAAACATCACCCAACTGCAAAGAGCCAATCATTATAAGCCGTGAAAAAGCCTCTGCACTTAAAGTGTGGCTCAATTCATAGGAACAATGCACAAAAGAACTAAAAAACAACAACCATCTGGCACATCATCAATACATAAAATAAAGCACTTACAACAAGCGGACACACAGACTTGGTTCGCCTGTTACTATAAACCAAGATTTGTTACTGCCAAAGAACAGACCTGATTCTGGCAGTAACAAACATTGATTTAAAATGAGATTATCACACTATGTCTACACATTATTGGCGTCGCTGCGGCATAAACCTTTCCTGCATATACTGAAATAGAATAAACAGCGGAGGAACAACAAAAAGCAGGGCCACCGTGCCCACGAGCATTCCACCCACCGTACCTACGCCTATGGATATATTGCCATTAGCACCAACACCCGTAGCAAACATCATGGGTAACATACCGAAAATCATTGTGAGCGATGTCATAAGTATAGGTCTGAGGCGTACGCCAGCAGCCGAAATTGCAGCCTGAGCTATCGACATGCCAGCACGACGCCGCTCCGAGGCATACTCGGTAAGCAGGATAGCCGTTTTTGAAAGCAAACCGATGAGCATTATAAGACCGGTCTGCAAGTATATGTTATTTTCCAGACCGAAAATCCTAGCAAACATGAAGCTGCCGGCAAGGCCAAACGGCACGGACAAAATGACAGCCAAAGGAATGAAAAGACTTTCATATAGAGCGCAGAGAATAAGATAGATAAACACAACACACACAACAAACACCAATGTGGCCGTATTTCCTGCGGCAGACTCCTCGCGCGACATACCTCCAAACTCATAACCATAGCCCGTAGGCAAAGTCTTGTCTGCCACCTCCTTTATAGCCTCTATGGCCTGGCCAGAGCTGTATCCTTGAGCTGCCGAGCCGTTTACCTGTATGGCAGAAAACAAATTGAAGCGTGTGAGCACTTCTGAGCCATAAACTCTTTTGAGCTTTAAATACTGGCTTATAGGCGACATTTGGCCGTCTGAGTTTCGCACAAACATATTATCTAGTGAGCGTGTGTCGAGCCTGAACTCAGGCGGTGCCTGCACCATTACGCGGTAAAGTTTTGAGAAGCGGTTCATATTTGAAGCATAGCTGCCGCCAACGTATCCGGAAAGCGTGCTGAGCACATCGGCTGGTGACACTCCGTTACGTTTGCATCGCGCGGCATCGACCTCTACGAGATACTGTGGAAACTTGGTGTCAAATGAAGTTGTCGCACGGCCTATCTCGGGACGGCGGCTCAAAGAGTCAATAAACAGGCGCGTATATTTTAACAACTCATCTGTGGTGCCTCCCTTCTGGTCCTGCACATATACCTCAAATCCGCTACTTGTGCCGTATCCAGGAATCATTGGACGCGTAAAGGCAATGATGTCAGCACCCGATATAGGAGCCGTAATGCGCTGTATCTCGCTTATCACAGCATCCAGAGCATCCTCCTTGTGAGTACGCAGACTCCAATCTTTAAGACGTATCGTGAACATTCCGTTGCAGGCACCCTGACCGCTCAAAGTAGAGTTACCCGTAGTATTCGACTGCAACTCAATCTGCGGTATAGTGCGCAGGCAACTATCCACCTGCTCCATCACCTTACGGGTTTGGCTTACGCTATTGCCCGGCGATGTACGCACATCAACAAATACCGTGCCCATATCCTCATTGGGCACAAAGCCGGTTTTTGTGGTTGCCATGAGTATGGCAAAGCCAACACAGGCAATAACCAGCAATAATCCGGCAAACCATTTACGCCGGAGCATAAAGACCACTCCTCTTTTATACTTCATGACAAGACGGCCAAATGCTGTGTCGAAAGCAATATGGAAACGCGACGAAAAACTTAGCTTGCAACCATTAGAGGTATCGGAATGTGGAGTCATTATAAGTGAGCACAAAGCCGGACTCAACGTCAACGCATTGACCAGCGATATGGCAACAGCAGCAGCCATAGTAAGTCCAAACTGAGTGTAGAATGTACCCGTGGTACCTCCGATAAAACTCACAGGAATAAACACAGCCATGAAAACAAATGTTGTAGTGACGAGCGCCGACGTGATACCGTCCATGGCATCGACCGTGGCAAGATATGAAGAACGGTAGCCCTCGTCGAATTTGGCCTGAACGGCCTCTACAACCACGATGGCGTCGTCTACTACAGTTCCGATTACAAGCACCAACGCAAATAAAGTAAGCATATTCAGGCTGAAGCCTGCCACATAGAGAAAGGCAAACGTACCGACCAGCGACACTATGATTGAAAGTGCGGGGATGAATGTTGAACGCAGACTCTGAAGGAATACATAGACAACAAGCACCACAAGTACTATTGCCTCGACAAGCGTTTTTATGACGTTCTTAATTGAAGCATCAAGAAAATCCTTCGTACTCATCAAATCTACTATCTTTATACCCTTTGGCAACGTTTTGGATATTTCGTCCACGGTACGGTCAATCTCTTCTATTATCTCATTGGCATTTGACCCTGAGGTTTGAGCTATCATGATGTTACAACCTGGATGACCGTTAACTTCGTTAATGTAATCATAAGCTCTAGTTCCCAGTTCTATAGTGGCAACATCTTTTAGTCGCAGCACTTCCCCACCAGGAAGCGACTTTATCACAAGATTTTCATAATCAACCTCATTCTCATAACGTCCTCGATACTTCAGCACATACTGGAAAGTGTTACTTGCCTCAGCACCCAAAGTGCCTGTGGCGGCCTCCACATTCTGTTCGTCAAGCACTTCGGATATATCAGCCGGTACAAGTCCATACTGTCTCATTTTACTGGGATTTAACCATATACGCATGGAATATTCGTATCCGAATACATTAACTTCACCAACACCGGCAATACGCGAAAGACGCGGTTCGATATTAATCTTCATATAGTTGGTAAGGAAAGCCTCATCAAACGAATCGTCAGGACTATAAACAGCCAACTGCTTGATGTTACTTGTCTGACGTTTTCGCACGGTAATACCACTCTTTGTCACCTCTGCCGGCAGCAGTCCTTGTGCTGTGGCAATACGGTTCTGCACGTTGACTGTGGCCATGTCAGGATCTGTTCCCTGGCGGAAATATACACTGATTTTGGCAGAGCCATTATTAGATGACGTTGAAGTCATATAGGTCATATTTTCAACACCGTTGAGTGCTTCCTCCAGCGGCACCACCACGCTCTTCTGCACGGTTTCAGCATTAGCCCCACTATATGTAGCCGAAACGCTGACCGTAGGTGGTGCAATCTCAGGAAATTGTTCGATAGAGAGTTGCAACAAGCCTATAATTCCGAGAATGAATATCAGCACGGATATTACTCCGGCCAGTATAGGCCGGTCGATGAAAGTTTTTATTTTCATTGGCAATCCTTATTTCTTTGTGGAATCAGACTTCTTTCCAGTGCTAACCACCGTACCCTCACGCATCAGTCCTGCGCCCTCCGCAATAATGACATCACCCGGTTCCAGTCCGGATAGCACAATATAGTTTTTCCCATCATTATATTTATAAATTGTTATAGGGGCAGACTTTGTCTTGCCGTCAACAATCTTCCACACAAACACCCTGTTCTGAAGCTCATATGTAGCCGACTGAGGTATCACAATACAATTCTTATGCACGGACGGAACTAATACAGAAGCACTGCCACCATTGCGCAACAGATGTCGGGGATTGCTGAAAACAGCTCTAAATCCAATAGATCCAGTCTCCGAATCAACGGTACCGCCAATAGCATCAATACGTCCCTGTAGATCGTATTTGTTGCCATTACTCATCGTCAACCCGACCGGAGGAAGTTTTTTCTTAGCCTCATCAAGTGAACCATACTCCTCTATAAGATCAAGCATCTGTGTCTCAGCCATAGAGAAATAAGCATAAATCTCAGAATCATCAGACACGGTTACAAGCGGTTCTTCAATAGTACTGCCAACCAATGCACCTACACGATAAGGTATCATACTTGCAACACCATCAACAGGACTCTTCACTTCTGTATAAGACAAGTCATTAGTGGCACGTGTAAGTTCAGCCCGGGCTTGAGCTACAGCAGCCTTGGCCTCCCGTAAAGAGTTAACGGCTGTCTGCCTGTCATAATCTGATACAACATTTCTCCTGCAAAGTTCCTCTTTACTATCTGCCGTTAGTTTGGCCGTACACAACTTTGCCTCAGCACTCTCCAAATTAGCTTTTGCCGTACTAAGCGCAGCCTTATATGGCACCTGATCAATGACAAACAGCACCTGACCACGCTTAACGGCATCTCCCTCATTTATACGTATGTCTGTAATCGTGCCACTGACCTGCGGACGCACCTCAACAGCCTGACGCCCTTGAAGTGTTGCAGTATAAGCAGATTGCAGCATAAAGTCTCGACGCGTAACAGTAAGCGTCTTATACTCCTCGCCATGAGTAGCCTGTTTTTTATCATCACAAGCACAGAACAATGACATACTACACACAACGAGCATAATACTTGTTTTAATTTCCATTTTGTATTTCTATAAAATAAAAAACTAAAGTTACTAAATAAGGGCCGCTCAAGACATACAACAAATAACAGCCCTCTATGTCCGGGTGCATATAAGCAAAAAATGTAGTTGCTTTTTTCCTTACAAAACTGCATTGCCGGCCATTCAGTTGATGCAAATTTATGAACAATGAGTCTTATGATAAACTATGTGGTGACAAACAGCCTATATGTGGTGACAAACAACACATGGCAAACAATAGACCGTTCAATAAAATGTATTACCTTTGCAATGATCGTAAAACAAAATAAATATGTGAACCATCCGCAGCCAACAATAAAATATATAAACCATGCGGACTAAATATATTAACATCTGAAAACAAATCTCATATGAAGAATAATAACATTGCATTGTATGTAGACCTTTTATTCTGCTTAATTATAATGCCATTGACCATAATGCTGCTTCCTGTTGACCGGTGGATTGTGCACAACACGGCCTTCCTGCTCACACTGATAGCCTATATATACATTATTTACTTCATATACCGATGGGTATGCCTACCCAAACTCTTCATGCAGAAAAAATACATACACATAGCCGGCTTACTGATCACTTTAACTGCAACAACATGGCTGTTCACTTATTTTCCTGTACCATCAGACCATACAGGCTCACCACGGCAAATGGAAGCCAGAATGAATATGCGCACACAAACAATATGGTTCTTTTTTCTCATGGTAACCGGATTTTCGCTTGCAATCGAACTGACATTCGAACTATTTAGACAAATACTGGCAAAACAGGAAATTGCCGCAGAGAAAAACAAAGCAGAACTGGCACTCTACAAAGCACAAATAAACCCACACTTCATGTTCAACACTCTCAATATGCTTTATGCACTTGTACTTTCTGGTTCTGATAAAACAGAATCTGCCTTCGTGAAATTTTCAAATATTCTGAGATACATGTATGCACAAACACATTCAGAAAACATTCCCATAGGACAGGAAATAGAATATATCAGGCAATACACTGATTTGCAGAAACTCAGATTAAACCATCATACAAGGGTTACACTAACAGCCCAAACCGACAACGAAACGACTCCTGTACCATCTATGATATTTATCACTTTTGTAGAAAACGCGTTTAAGTATGGCACATCAGCAGACACTGACTGCAACATCCAAATAAACATATGCCTAAAGAATGGTCTGCTAAGTTTCGATACAGTCAACACTATTATAAGACACGTAGATTCAGAGCACGAAGGCATTGGGATAGCCAACTGCAGAAAACGACTTGAACTATTATACCCAGGGCGATACGAGCTTGAAAATGGGCCAACAGGGAACGTATATATAGCAAAACTAAAAATACAACTATGATGAAAAATATAAGTTGCATTGCCATTGACGACGAGCCCATGGCATTGCTCGTTATCGAACAGTTCTGCCAACGTCGCGGTGGCATAGAACTAACGACATACAGCGAACCTCAAAACGGCATAGACGAAATTATAAGAACCAAGCCACAACTTGTGTTTCTTGACATACATATGAGCAGTATAAACGGCCTGGACATAGCCCGCAGCATACCTCACGAAACGTGCATCATATTCACAACAGCACATGCTCAGTATGCTCTAGAAGGGTTTAATCTCGATGCCGTAGACTATCTGCACAAACCTTTCGCCTATGAACGTTTCTGCCGTGCTGTAGATAAAGCTATGCGCCGAATGAACACAACCTCAGTAAATCCACAACGCCACATCACAGTAAAACAAGAATACTCAAACGTAAATATTCTGCTAAACGACATCCTCTATATAGAAGCTTTAGGCAATTATGTAAAAATTGTCAAAGTCACAGGAGGAAATGTACTTACACGTACAAACATGAAAACACTAATGCAGATGCTTCCACAAAAAACATTTGTGAGGATTCACCGTTCATACATAGTTCCGTTGAATAAAATTAATAGTTTTACAAGACACAACGTATTCATAAACGGTACAGATTCCCCCTTACCTATAGGGCAGCAATACGCAAATGAATTATCGGAGCGCATCCTGCACCATTCTCATCTGATATAGAAATTCTCCGTCAAGCTGCTGTACCATTCTGACCGCGACATATCATCATTATTAATACATTCTTCTGTTTGTTCAATCCTGTCTGCAGGATGCTTACGATATGCCAAAAGATAACGGCTGACGGGCTTACGTGGTATGGTTCTAATGGCACAGATCCTTGAAGGGAAAAGACCTGCCATGGCCGCTTCGGCATCAATGGCCGTGCGCAGTGCAGCTGGTATGACAACTGAGAACTCGCCATCGTCGGCCAATAACCGTGATGCACCGCTCACAAGTTCTGCATGGGTAAGTGTGTCGGCGTGCCGTGCCATAGCCTTTTGCCCGTCTCTGTTTTTCAACGAATTGACAAAAAACGGCGGATTGCATACTATAGAACCGAACTGCCCTGCACAGAACTCTTGTAAAGGTTTTTCTATTATGGTTATCCTGTCGCTGAATGCAGAATTAGATACATTGATACGCGCTTGTACGACAGCGCCGGCATCAACGTCAATGGCAACAATCTTCCCCGATGGATATCGTTGAGCCATGAACAAGGCAATTAGCCCTGAGCCCGTACCGATATCCAAGATAGTATCGCCACCACGTGCCCATGCTCCAAGCAGCACCCCATCTGTACCCACCTTCATGGCACACCTGGTATGCTCTACTGTAAACTGTTTGAATCTGAAATAATTATTTGACATAATGTTCCAATTATTTGCATCTTATCAGGCTTAAGCCATTAAAGCACTAAAAACATATAAGATGACTGATAGCTTTTATTTTCGCGAATAAAAAAGACGCTTTCGAACGCTCAATATTCGTCCATAACCCCTAAGCCGTCAGCCATCCAAACAATCATTTTTCCGGGTCCTCGATGACACCATGCATAATATGGTATAAGCTTTACAGTGCGATTAGCAGTGTGTATGCGTCCGTCTGGCGTTTGATCAAGCAAAGTACCTCTTGCCGTTATCATCTTTATGCCGCCCAAAAGTCCCGGACTGTCGGTCACAGTCATAGAACTGTCAGCATCGAAAACAAAACGGAATAAATCATAATCATTATCAGCCCATTCTGCACAATACACAAGAGGCCCTCGCTCAACAGCAATACGGCCATGACAGGCAGCAACCTTATCATCCGCCTTCACGATACGAGGCTTCATATCAAAATGTACGTCTATGTGGTCACCACGCTTCCATTTTCTGTCGATGACAAAATATCCGTCAATCAACTCTGCCGCAACATTTATACCATTTACAGCAACAGAATATTTCAGACTCAAGCCATCTGCATAGCTGTAAAGACCACCCGGTGTAACCTGACCGCGTACCCATCCCGGCACTCTTATCCTGATACAGAACTTTCCGGCACTGTTGTTCACGACATTGAGCCGCACATCGCCGTCCCAAGGATAGTTGGTTTCCTCACGCAACACAACCTCACCTTTTCCGACAGAAATAGTCGAGGTGTTGTCAGCAAACAGGTTTACATAAACATCGTTATCCCTTACAGCATACATATATCCTGGTACTGATGGTATAAACCTGCAAAGATTACTAGGACAACATGCACATCCGAACCAAGGCTGACGCTCAAGCGTATTGTCGGCGTTAAACCTGTATTTGCCATCTGAAGCCAGCGGATTGGGATAAAAGAACCTGCCGCCGTCAATGCTCATGCCACTTATAACGCCGTTATACAACGTACGTTCCAGACAGTCTATATATTTTGAATCACCATGCAACATGAACATTCTCTGGTTTAAATACACCATTGCAATGGCCGCACACGTCTCGTTGTACGCCGTAAGATTCGGTAGTTCATAATTCCGTCCGAAAGCCTCACCGTCATGCAAGGCTCCCACTCCACCCGTTATATAATACTTTTTAGCAACAATGTTGTTCCATATATCATCTATTGCCTTGATATAGGCCGAATCGCCTGTAAGTGCAGCCACATCTGCCATACCTGAATACATATAGCCCGCACGGACAGCATGACCTACAGCCTCATGTTGTTCAACAACAGGCAGATGACTCTGACTATAAGAATTTCTGACCTTTGTCTTCCCTCTATAGTCGAGAAAAAACTTTGCCTCGTCAAGATATTTCTTTTCACCCGTGAGTACGTAAAGACGGGCCAATGCCATCTCTGCTATCTGATGTCCTGGCACTACACATGCCTGACCATCAGAAGGTCCAACCTCGCGGACGACACAGTCTGCATAGCGCCGGGCTATATCCAAAAATTTCGTAGAGCCTGTAGCCTGATAATGTGCACATGCAGCGTCAACCATGTGGCCAAGATTATACAGTTCGTGGCTCAGCACTTCTTCATTGCTCCAACGCTCCATGCCCGCCCATCTATGCGGATTTTTCGGGTTTATGGTACGCGCTGTATAAAGATATCCGTCGGCTTCCTGCGCAGCAGCTACTATATCAAGCACACTGTCTATATATTCCACAAGTTTTTTATCAGGGAAAGTCTGAAGCACATAACTGGCCCCTTCAATGGTTTTATATACATCCGTATCGTCAAACGAAAACCCCATAAACGACGACACATCATAACTGTCATCTGGATGAGCAGCCTTAACAAAGTTATCATATCGGCCTTCTGTCTTACATTTACTGAAAGCCAAAGGTATCGTGACATCACGCACAGCCTTTATCCTGCTACCCCAAAAAGAATTTTGGCTTATCTTCACAGATGTAAACGGCACCTGTCTTACTGAATAAAAATATTTCTTTATATTTCCGGCAACTCCACGGCAAACCATAGAAGATATAACCAATGAAGCCAACAAAACTCTTTTATTCAACATGGTATATTCAAATAATAACGTATATAAACGAAAAATTATCTTTAATATGCAAAATTAAGTTATTTTATACAGACAGCAATAATATGTTTTTAATTTAACACTAAAAAATGCCGACAACTTAAATATGACATAAAAATTTGTTATGCACCGGCAGCCGTAAAACACGACCCTAAAAATCGTAACATTTCACGCCATCTATATTTCGAATTAAATAGCATCCGCCATCATTTTATTCATTTTATAAGAACAGCAACTCTTTTTATTACAAAATATAAGTGATAGAGTTTTGAAGCAAAACTCAGCCATTTTTGCATGAAAAACGGCAAGTTTCTGAATCAGAAATCAATGGTTTTCCAATCATGATACATATTAATTAAATGAAAATAATTACTGGGTATCAATATTATATCAATTAAAATGAGTAAATTTGCACCCCAATAACGAATTGCAAATTATGAGAAAAGATATAAACAACGCATTTTCTATGATAGCAGACTACGAAGGAGATGTTGCCAAACTTTTTGAAGAGAGCATTGACGGTGACGTACCTGTATTAGCCACAAGAAATTTGGTATTATTTCCGGGAGTAGTTTCGCCGGTGTTGATTGGCAGGATTCAAAGCCTTAACTTGATAAACCATCTAAAAGAAAATCAAAATTCCATATTCGCTATATTTTGTCAGAAAGACTCTGACCAGGAAAATCCGTCTCTGAAAGACTTATACGAAATTGGAGTATATGCCAAGATTATACGTGTATTAGAGATGCCTGGCGCCGGCAACAATCTTACTGTCATTGTACAGGGCCTTGGACGCTGCAACCTCTCTGACATAAAGAAAACCCAACCTTTCATTGTTGGAACGGTAACAAATGCACCGGAAGAAATCCCGTCTTCTGACGACAAGGAGTTTATGGCTGCCGTTGATGACCTTAAGAACACATCAATAGAATATGTTAAGAAAAACGAGGATATACCAGATGAAGCCCAGTTTGCATTACAGAACATCAACAATGCAGTAATACTGTTGAACTTTATCTGTACTAGTCTGCCATTCAGCGTTGAAGAAAAAATAAAGCTCTTAAAGGCCAACACACTGAAAAACAGAGCATTAAAAATGCTGAAAATAATATATCGCGAGTTGCAGCTATTAGAGATAAAGCATAATATCAGAACTAAGACACGTGAGGATATTGACGAGCAGCAGCGAGAATATTTCCTTCAGCAGCAAATCAAAAACATCAAGGAAGAATTAGGCAATGGCGATACTTATCCTGAACGTAAAGAGCTGCTCGAAAAGGCCAAGAATAAAAAATGGCCTGAGGATGTTGCTAAGACTTTCAGCAAAGAATTAGACAAGCTTGACATTCTGAATCCGCAAAGTCCGGAATTCAGCGTACAGCTGACATATCTGCAGACCATGGTAAATCTGCCGTGGGGATATTACACCCAAGACGACCTTAACCTTAACCGCGCTGAAAAGATATTGGACAAAGACCATTATGGCATGAAAAAGGTTAAAGAGCGCATCTTGGAATATATGGCTGTGTTAAGTTTAAGAAAAGATCTTAAATCACCGATTATATGTCTTTACGGCCCTCCCGGAGTAGGTAAGACGAGTCTGGGAAAAAGCATAGCCAATGCCATGAAGCGAAAATACGCACGCATATCTCTGGGTGGTCTGCATGATGAGGCCGAAATCAGAGGTCACAGAAGAACGTATATCGGAGCCATGCCCGGCAGAATAATAAAGAACATACAAAAGGCAGGTTCGTCCAATCCTGTATTTATTCTGGATGAAATTGACAAGATTACACAGAACACCGTAAATGGCGATCCCGCATCAGCGCTGCTTGAAGTTCTTGATCCGGAACAGAATCATGCATTCCACGACAACTATCTTGATGTAGACTATGACTTGTCGAAAGTGCTGTTCATTGCAACTGCCAACGATTTGAACACCATTCCGCGCCCACTGCTCGACCGTATGGAATTGATTGAAGTGAGCGGATACATCACAGAAGAGAAGGTTGAGATAGCCAAGAGGCATCTTATACCAAAGGAAAAAGAGAATACAGGCCTGACTGACGAGAAAAAACTTACGTTCAGCAAACAGGCTATTGAGAAAATAATTGAACAATATACAAGAGAAAGCGGAGTAAGACAACTGGAAAAACAAATTAACAAGTCGCTCCGCAAGCTGGCATACCTGAAAGCGAAGGAGGCAACGCTGCCATACTATAAGATAACGCCCAAAGAAATTGAGTCGCTATTAGGCAACCCGCCATTCTATCGCGACATATACCAAGGCAACGATTATGCAGGAGTTGTAACCGGTCTTGCATGGACAAGTGTAGGTGGCGAGATATTGTTTATCGAAACGAGCTTAAGTAAGGGAAAGGGATCTAAGCTCACGCTTACAGGAAACTTGGGAGATGTCATGAAAGAATCTGCCATACTGGCTTTAGAATATGTAAAAGCCCACGCAGAGAAACTTGGCATTGACTATCGTATATTCGACCACTGGAACATACATATACACGTCCCCGAAGGTGCAACGCCTAAAGACGGCCCATCAGCAGGTATTACAATAGCAACATCTCTTGCATCGGCACTTACTCAGAGAAAAGTACGCAAGAATACGGCCATGACAGGAGAAATAACTCTGCGTGGAAAAGTGCTGCCTGTCGGCGGTATTAAAGAAAAGATTCTTGCCGCAAAACGAGCCGGTATAACGGAAATCGTTATGTGCAAAGACAACAAAAAAGATATTGAAGAAATATCACAGGAATATATTGACGGGGTTAATTTCCATTTTGTTGAAAATGTTCAAGATGTCTGGGACTTTGCCCTGACTGACGAGAAAGTAAAGAACCCAGTAACATTTGATATAGAAGATTAAACATATATGTTATTTGAATTACAGCATACAGACACCGGCAGCGATGCACGCGCAGGACTAATAACCACAAGCCACGGACAGATAGAGACTCCGATTTTTATGCCCGTTGGTACATGTGGCAGTGTAAAAGGCGTACATTTCAGTGAACTCAAAGAAGAGGTGCAAGCCCAAATTATCTTGGGCAACACCTATCATTTGTATCTTCGCCCCGGACTTGACATTTTAAAATCTGCCGGTGGACTGCACAAATTCAATACTTGGGACAGACCGATTCTGACTGACAGCGGCGGATTCCAGGTGTTCTCACTTACAGGAATACGCAAGCTCAAAGAAGAGGGCTGCGAATTCCGTTCGCACATTGACGGCTCAAAACACTTTTTTACGCCGGAAAATGTCATGGACACCGAAAGAATTATAGGCGCTGACATCATGATGGCTTTTGACGAGTGTCCTCCCGGCCAAAGCGACTATCAGTATGCCAAGAAAAGCCTAATGCTAACACAAAGATGGCTTGACAGGTGTATCAAACGCTTTAATGAAACCGAACCGCTATATGGATACGAGCAGACCCTGTTCCCCATTGTTCAAGGCTGTACATTCAAGGACCTGCGCCGTGATGCTGCCAAATTTGTTGCAGACAAAGGAGCAGACGGAAATGCTATCGGAGGATTGGCCGTAGGCGAACCGACGGAAGTCATGTACGAGATGATTGAAGTTGTAAACGAGATATTGCCAAAGGACAAGCCAAGATACCTGATGGGAGTTGGCACACCGCAAAATATTCTGGAAGCCATAGAACGCGGAGTTGACATGTTTGATTGTGTCATGCCGACAAGAAACGGCAGGAACGCCATGCTGTTTACATATAATGGTACAATGAACATGCGAAACAAGAAATGGGAAAAAGATTTTTCACCAATCGATCCGGACGGATGTCATGTAGACCAGATATATTCTAAAGCATATTTACATCATCTGTTTAAGGCTCAAGAACTGTTGGCCATGCAGATCGCAAGCATTCACAACCTGGCCTTCTACCTTCGCCTTGTAAAAGATGCACGTAAGCATATAATATCCGGAGATTTCGTTAAATGGAAATCATCGGTAATTGACCAACTTGGCAAACGCATATAACACTTACGATGAAAATTAAGAACATCAGAAGATTTAGGAGAATATTAAAATTATTGAGATGGATGAAAGTTCATCTTAAATGGTTATTCGCCTTATTTTCATGGTTAGGTAAGAAGCTTAACTGGATGAAATACCTCAATCCGTTCAGACATCTGAAGATACTGGATTGGTATATCATAAAGAAGTTTATTGGCACATATTTCTATTCAATTGCTCTCATCATTTCAATTTCCATTGTATTTGATATTAATGAGAACTTGGCAAAGTTCACACAATACCACGCTCCGATTAAAGCTATTGTGTTTGATTATTATATGAACTTTGTGCCATACTTTGCCAACCTGTTCAGTCCGCTGTTCGTTTTTATCGCAGTAATATTCTTCACTTCAAAGCTTGCCGGTAATTCAGAGATTATATCCATGCTTGCCGCTGGTGTAAGTTTTAAGCGACTGATGCGGCCATATATGGTTTCTGCAGCAATCATTTCTGTTATGACATTCTTTTTGGGAGCATATATAATTCCCAAAGGAACCATCATCAGGCAGAACTTCGAATCAATGTATAAAAACAAGAAAAAGATAACAGCTGCAGAAAACGTACAGTTGCAGGTAGGCAAAGGTGTTATTGCCTATATTCAGCATTATGACAATAATCTAAAAAAAGGCTATGGATTCTGTCTTGATAAATTTGAAAACAAGAAACTGGTAAGCCACCTTACTGCAGCCGAAATACAATATGACACAATATCAGATACGAAATATCATTGGAAAGTCAGCAACTGGAGAATACGCCAACTGAAAGGACTACGTGAAACCATTACCAGTGGTGCCAGTAAGGACACAACGATTATGATGGAACCTACAGACCTTGTATTCTCTAAAGGACAGCAGGAAACATTCACCAGCCCGCAACTTAGAGACTACATAACCAAACAGATTGACCGTGGTTCTGGAAACGTTGTGCAATATGAAGTGGAATACCATAAACGTATTGCAACGTCATTTGCTTCATTTATTCTAGCAACTATAGGTCTTTCATTATCATCAAGAAAAAGAAAAGGCGGCATGGGAATGTATCTTGGCATAGGACTGGCCCTCAGCTTTACATACATCATGTTACAGACAGTTTCTGCAACATTTGCGATAAACGCAAATACCCCTCCAATGCTAGCTGCATGGATTCCGAATATAGTTTTCACAATAGTGGCATATTTCTGCTACCGTAAAGCCCCTAATTAATAAATATGGATTTTTACAATTTAGATTTAAGCGATAACACCCTTGATGCAATCGACGACATGAGGTGGACAACATGTACACCAATACAGGAAGAGTGCATCCCCGAAATACTTGAAGGAAAAGATGTTCTTGGAATAGCCCAAACCGGAACTGGCAAAACTGCGGCATACCTTCTTCCTATATTGAGCCGTCTTGACGAAGAAAATTTCCCGGCCGACTCAATAAACTGTGTAATTATGAGTCCAACAAGAGAACTCGCACAACAAATTGATCAGGCTATGCAAGGATTCTCTTATTATATGGAGGATGTAAGCAGTGTTGCTGTATATGGAGGAAACGACGGCAACAGATATGAGCAAGAGAGTCGTAGCATGAAAATGGGTGCAGACATAATAATTGCAACACCTGGCCGCCTTATAAGCCACATAACGATGGGAAACGTCGATTTCAGTAAGGTGTCTTTCTTTGTATTGGATGAGGCAGACAGAATGCTTGACATGGGCTTTTACGATGATATTCTGTCAATAACGAAGCTGTTGCCGAAGACATGTCAGGTAATAATGTTCTCAGCTACGATGCCGAACAAAATAGAGGAATTGGCTAAAACAATATTAAAGAATCCGACTATTATAAAATTAGCAGTAAATAAACCAGCTGAAAAAATAAAGCAGATTGCATGTGTCTGTCATGAAAATCAAAAGCTAGGCGTTTTAAAGGATATATTCAAAAAATACGGGCATAAGAGAGTTATCATATTCTCAAGCTCAAAACTGAAAGTAAAAGACATAAACAAGACACTCAGATCAATACATATTAATAGCGGAGAAATGCATTCAGACCTCTCACAAAGCGAAAGAGATGAGGTTATGTTTATGTTTAAAAGTGGACAAATTGATGTGCTTGTTGCCACTGATATTGTGGCTAGAGGTATTGATATTGATGACATATCAATGGTCATCAATTATGATGTGCCTCATGACTCTGAGGATTACGTACACCGAATTGGGCGTACTGCAAGAGCAGACCATGACGGAATTGCCATCACTCTTGTAAGAGGCAAAGAAGTATCTTGGTTTATGCAAATCGAAAAATTCCTCGGATATGAAGTTGAAAAAATGCCTCTGCCAAAAGGATTAGGCAAGGCTCCGGAATACAAGATAATAAAACCTAAAGGTAAAAATACCAAAAAGCGGGGCGACAAACCATCAAATAACAGAAAAAGGCCTAGAAGACGCAAATCTAAAGAACAGCATAAGTGAGCAAACAATTACAGAAAGTTCTATAATAAACACTCACATTCCTATTTCTAAAGATATTTTTTGCAGTTATTATCCCAGTTGAATCATTTCCATCAACAGATAATAACTGCATTTTGTTAAAGGTCAAGTTATCCTCTGGAAACAGTTTATACATAGTTTCTTTTGCGCACCAATGCATCAGTAACTTAACCTGTGATGACGCATTTTCATCATCACGCATAAACTTACTCCTTATTCGTTCTATTCTATTGCTGAAATATTCAATATCAACAGAAACTTGCTTACTATGAGAAACGATAATTACAGCAAAGCCACGTGTATGGCTTATGCTAATATTCATACCAGAAGACAAATATGGCTTTCCGTTATCCTGATGCAAAAGCTGTACGTTATCACCAATAATTTCTTTTATCAATAAACTCACCGCTAACACTTCGCACTTTCTTTGCTCTGATTTATACAAAGCATTAAATTCACTACGCGAGCTCTCTACATATGGCGATAAAGCCCAAAAATCATCAGAGGATTCACTAATAGCCCAAATACCCAATCTGACATCAGGAAATATTTCCTCGTTTAAGAACAACGGCATATATAATATCTTTTGATATCCTTAAATATATAGCCTTCAAATTATAAAAGACGAAATATTAAATTAACAACCAAAACTAGAATGGTGCATCATCATCTTCATTATTAGTAGCAGATGAAATTGCCGTTGACTGATTTGTTTCCTTTGCAGATTTTGGTGTTAACAGTTCCATATTATCGGCATAAACTTCAGTCACGTAATGTCTAAGTCCTTTTGCATCGTCATAAGTACGATAATGTATACGGCCCTCTATATAAAGTTTATCTCCCTTATGGACATACTTTTCGACAATCTTGGCCAATCCCCGTGAAAGTACTACATTATGCCAGTCTGTTCTATCTGGAACTTGTGTTCCATTTGGTAATGTATACCCACGTTCTGTTGTTGCTAATGGAAACGTAGCAACAGCCTGATCGTGATCATAATAACGCACGACAGGCTCTTTACCAACATTACCGATAAGCATTACTTTATTCATAGCTCTACTTCCAAAGACCTAAATACTTAAATTTAAAGTTCTTTCCCTTAGCCGACGGAAACTGACTACGACTGTCAACACGTCCACGAAGATGCTCAACAATTCTATTATAGCAGTCCAAGCCAGAAACAGCTTTACAGCTTGCTACAAAATGTGTATCACGATATTCGTGCTTTCCTGTAATGGGCACCAATACAACACGTTTAAAGTCTAATGAACCTTCATACCAACCAGGTCTCTCCTCATTAAGACGGGCTATAGTCGGAGAAACATTATCACGTTGGTCATCAGCTGTACTAATATTTGAGCGTAAAGCTTTTTTCTGCTTAAAATCTAACATTGTAGCAGCCTCTGTTTTGATTATAATAAAATAAACTCTTGGTCTTATTTTATATCGTTTGGGATAATAAACATCGCTTGCAACATATTCACGAATGTCATTCTCCAAATCAGGATTCATACCGACCTCCTCAATTGAAGCCAAAAAGGCAATAGCATCATCAACATTATTTACTAATGTCTCTTTATCAAAATATCGCAAATATAAATTCATGATTGATTGTATTTTTCTTTTTTAATATGAGCGGAAAACGGGACTCGGACCCGCGACCCCGACCTTGGCAAGGTCGTGCTCTACCAACTGAGCTATTTCCGCATTAGAGCAGTGCAAAGATAAGTTTATTTCTCGAAAGAGCAAACTAATTTACACATTTTAATACTCTCACTGCCCATTAATGACCGAAAGCACGCCTGTCGGGCCCGTTGTACTGCATCTGTAGCGTATAAGTTTGTCTCCGGGATCGCCGCTGGATATGATTCCGCCGTTGTTCATGTCGTACACGCGCTTGCAGCTCTTGCATGTCGCCTTGCCGGTTGTGTCCATCGTAAGTCCGTAGCGCGGCAGGTTGCTCTCCTTGTAGCAGTTGGGGCACTGATTGTCGTAGGCATAGAAGATGGCCGGCGAGTTTAGGTTGCCGTAGCCCACGATAATTCCGCTCTCGTTATATGCCCCGAGGATTAGCGTGCGCTGCTCGTCGACGGCATTGAATGCCACGCGCTCGGTCTGTCCGGGAGCGGTGTTTGTGTTGAACACGAAATATCTTCCGCTAACTGCCGCATGGCAGAACACGCCGGGCGAAAGCGAATTCATGGCCGTGCCGAGCATAGGACTGCGGTTGGCGCTGTTGTCGAATATGAAATAGCAAGAGTCGCTGCTGAACTCAAACTCGGCATCGTCGCACGACACGAAGAGTGCCAGAAGGGCTATTATATAATAGGTGTACTTTTTCATTTCAGTAAGTTTTTCTCAGCATTTTCCATTTTCTCGAAGTGGAAACCGTCGAGACACTGCTCCATGAGAGCCTGTATCTTGTCGTTGCAGAGGTTTCCGATAGAGCCTTCGTGAGTGTGGTGTATGTTCTTGTCGGGCACGAACTGACCTGCCTCGATGTCGAGTCCAACCTTCTTGTAGGCGTCTCTGAAGGGCATGCCGGCAGCCGCAAGGCGGTTTACTTCCTCAACGGAGAACATGAGGTCGTACATCTTGTTGTCGAGGATGTTGCGGTTTACCTCCATCTTGTTGATGATGTAGGCAGCCATCTGCAGGCAGTCCTTAAGCTCGTCGAAAGCAGGAAGGAACGACTCCTTGATAATCTGCAGGTCGCGGAAATAGCCGCACGGCAGGTTGTTCATTATCAGCACAATCTGCTGCGGCAGCGCCTGCAGCTTGTTGCATTTGGCGCGTATCAGCTCAAACACGTCGGGATTCTTCTTGTGGGGCATGATGCTGCTGCCTGTGGTACACTCCTTCGGGAGCTTGACGAACGAGAAGTTCTGGCTGTTGAACATGCAGGCATCGAATGCCATCTTGGCCACCGTGCCGGCTATCGATGCCATGGCAAATGCCACGTTGCGCTCTGTCTTGCCGCGTCCCATCTGAGCGTACACCACGTTATAGTTCATCGTGTCGAAGCCCAGCAGCTCGGTTGTCATGGTGCGGTTGAGCGGGAACGACGAGCCGTAGCCGGCAGCGCTGCCCAGCGGATTGCGGTTGGTCATGCGCCATGCAGCCTGCAGGAAGAGCATGTCGTCGGCAAGGCTCTCGGCATAGGCTCCGAACCAAAGGCCGAACGAGCTGGGCATGGCCACCTGAAGATGGGTGTAGCCGGGCATGAGCACGTCTTTAAACTGGTTGCTCTTTTCTATCAGCTCATCGAAAAGCACCTTGACGAGCATTGCGATGTCTCTGATTTCATGACGGATAAAGAGTTTAAGGTCTACCAGCACCTGGTCGTTGCGCGAGCGTCCGCTGTGAATCTTCTTGCCCATGTCGCCAAGCTTGCGCGTAAGCATGAGCTCCACCTGCGAATGAACATCCTCTACGCCGTCCTCAATGACAAACTCGCCGCGCTCGCACACGGCATAGATGTTCTTCAGTTCGGCCAGAAGTGCCTTAAGCTCGTCGCTGCCAAGCAGTCCGATCGACTCGAGCATGGTGATGTGTGCCATTGAGCCCAGCACGTCATACTTGGCCAGATACATGTCCATCTCGCGGTCGCGCCCTACGGTGAACCGCTCTATCTCTTCGTTAATTCCGTAATTTTTCTCCCAAAGTTTATTTGACATCGCAATACTAATTTTATCATAATGCCCCACTGCGGCCGGCGTCTGCGCGCCCGGCCGTAATGGGGCTGCATTTATTATATAAGGTATAAGCCCTAAACTCCGCGGCCTACTCGTAAGGAATGGCTGCCAGCGCGTCGGCAATCTTGTCAACGCCGTCCTGCAGCTTGCTGCCTATCATGGGCTTCAGGAACATGGGTATGTCGGCCTTAACCGTAACCTTCATCTTGCTTGTGGTGTCGGTTACGGGCAAGAGCTGTATCCACATGGTGAAAGGCACGGGCGAGTTGGCCGTCTCGAACTTTATGCACTTGGGCTCTTCGCGCTCGATGATGTTGAGCGTTATGCTGCCCACGGGCGGCACGCTCACCGACACGCTGTCGCGACTGAACGTCAGGTCGTTGATCTTGTCGGCCGGTATGCGGTCTTTCACCTTCTCGATGTTCTCGAGATTGCTAAGCCGCTCATAAACATTCTGCTGCGGATATGGTATCTGCTTCACTCCGCTCTCATACTTGCTGCTCATGTCTCTATTTGTGTTATCCACACCGCCGCAGGCTGCGGCGTATGTGCTGTTAGTGTTATTTCTTCCAGTTAGCAGGATCCTTGCGCCACTCGTGCAGCAGCTCTACGTCGGCCTCAGAGATATATCCTGTCTCAACAGCCTCAGCCACTACGTGCTCATAGTCGGTAAGAGTTACCAGCTCTACGCCGGCATCCTCGAACGCCTTCTGTGCAACGGGGAATCCGTAAGTGTAAGATGCAACCATACCTACCACCTCGACGCCAGCCTGGCGCAGAGCCTCAACAGCCTTAAGGCTGCTTCCGCCTGTAGATATAAGGTCTTCAACGACAACCACCTTTGCGCCTTCGGGCAGCTCACCCTCAATGAGGTTGCCCATGCCGTGGTCTTTAGCCTTGCTGCGGACATAAACGAACGGCAGACCGAGAGCATCGGCCACGAGCGCTCCCTGAGCTATGGCTCCTGTGGCAACGCCGGCAACGGCATCAGCCTGCGGGAAATGCTCAAGCACTGCATGCACAAGCTCGAGCTTCACATAGCTGCGCAGGTCAGGATACGACAGGGCCTTGCGGTTATCGCAATAGAAGGGCGACTTCCATCCCGAAGCCCATGTGAACGGATTGTTTGGCTGAAGCTTTATAGCCTTTATCTTCAGCAGCTTTGATGCAAATGCTTTTTTCAGTGTGTCCATATTTGTATTGTTTTTATTGTTTTAAATTATGCCGGGCGGCGCGCCGGTCTTCATGCCTTGTTTGCCGTCGTGCCCGGCTCACCGCCTTTTCATCCTGCAAAGTTACGTTTTTTTGGGTGCAAAACCAAATTATCCGGCCTTTTTTGCCCTAAACGTGCGCATCACGACTATGTTACGCCCCAGACACCGCTGCGCATCCGGCATCGCCGGAAAGGTAATTCAGAGCATGGTTTCCATCGTCCTTCATAACCGTCTGATATTCAACGCATTGCAAAAGGCCATGTTTTAGGCTCTAAAAGGCCGTCTTTTGCAGGCTAAAAGGTGCCCTTTTGCAACGCGAAAGGACACCTTTTAGAAAACGCCCGATATTCTGCCGTCTGACAACGTGCCGCGGCATGGGTATATCATACACGTAGTACACCCGGCACAGGGACATAGTACACCTAATACACCTTATTATATTACATATCGCACTACCAGCCGGCATGCCTCAGCATGGCTATTGCGGCTTCATAAACGGCATTTTTCTTAAATTCTGTTTATATTCCCGCAATATCCAGCCACAAAACGTGAACAGACGTTAAAAATTGCACTTTATTTGCATTTTCTTGTCCAAATGCTTGGAAGTTATGTTTTATTAGCCTACATTTGCAGTGTACTAATAAACTAGTACACTATAAGACATTAACAGACAAACAATTATTGACAATTAAAGACATTAACAATTATGAGTACTATTATCACAACAGCAACAATCATGGCGATGTATCTTAACGCCGCCGGAAGCGCAAACTCGCAATATGCATATAACGCCGACATTGAGAACGGACAGGTCAGCACAATGTATGTAATGAACAAGAGCGGCAAAAGCCTCAGCGGAAAACTGAAATACAGCTACACCTACGACGCCGCAGGACGACTGACGGCCAAGACAGCAAGCCGCTACAACAGTCTGACGGGCAAGTATGTGCCTGCCTTCCGCCTCGACTTCAGCTATACGGCCGACGGCTATCTGCTGGCAGGCCAGCTGTAAGAGGAGCGCGCAGCGGCAGCGGTAATCCCCCACCACTGCCCCATCCCTCCCATTACCCCCATCTCTCCCATTAACAACAAATACCCCTTAAAATAAAACGAAACGATATGATAGAAATAAGCAACCTTAAATACAGATATGCAGGCGCAAAGCAATATGTGTTCAACAACTTCAGCCTGTCTCTCAGCGAGAACAACATCTACGGACTGCTCGGAAAGAACGGCATGGGCAAGTCTACCCTGCTCTACCTCATCAGCGGACTGCTGCGCAAGGAGCAAGGCACGATAACCATAGACGGCATCGAGACCGACCGCCACGACCCTGCCGTGCTGAGCGAGATATTCCTCGTGCCCGAGGAGTTTGAGCTGATGCCGATGAGCCTCGACGCCTATGTCAAGATGAACGAGCCGTTCTATCCGCGCTTCAGCCGCGAGGTGCTCAACAGCTGTCTGAGCGACTTTGAGCTTACGCCCGACATCAACCTCAAGGAGCTGTCTATGGGACAGAAGAAGAAGGTGTACATGAGCTTCGCCCTGGCAGCCAACACCAAGCTGCTGCTTATGGACGAGCCTACCAACGGATTAGACATTCCGTCGAAGAGCCAGTTCCGCAAGGTGGTGGCAAACAACATGAGCGACGACCGCACCATGATAATATCAACCCATCAGGTGCACGACGTTGAGTCGCTGCTCGACCACATCATGATACTCGACCACTCTGAGCTGCTGCTCAACGAGTCGGTGGCCGACATCTGCAGCAAGTACAGCTTTGAGTTCCGCTCAATGGGCGAGCCGGCCGACGACGTTATCTATGCCGAGCCGTCGCTGCAGGGCAACGCCGTGATAACACGCAGACGCGAGGACGAAGACGAAACTCAACTCAACCTCGAACTGCTCTTCAACGCCGTAACAAAGAAGCTGCTGCCGCGCGAATAACAGCCGATGCAGCACAAGACACACATAGAATATAAGACTAAAAACGATTCAAGATGAGCAACTTTAATACAAAACGATTCATACAGACGCTTAAATGGTCGGCCATGGCCACCAAGAAAGAGATAGCAACCATAGCCGGATGCATGTTTTTCCTATACATGGTGCCGTTCATAATGTCGGTTATAAGCACACAAGGCGAGCCCGACATCGTGGCAGACGCAAGCATAGAAAACGCCACCTTGGTATGCACGTTCTTCTTCGGGGTGTACACAATGATCAGCGGATGCTGGATTATGAACAACATGAAGACCAAGGAGCAGCGCATAACGTTCAAGATGCTGCCGGCATCCGACCTCGAGAAGTTTATCGTCCGCGCACTCTACATCACAGTGGTATGGATGCTTATCGGCGTCGTAGCGTTCTGTCTGGCCGACTTCTGCCGCATGCTGATTTGCTTCATATCAGGCTCTCACGGAACCTACAGCACCATACCCGACGTGCTCAACATGTGGTTTGGCCCGGCAGACACACACTCAATGCGCATGACAGCCTGGGGGCTGGACTTTATTGCAGGCGTTCTGGCCGTCAATGCATGGGTGTTCTGGGCTCACTCGTTCTACGTTCTGGGCGGAGCCCTCTTCCGTCGCCGCCAGTTTATACTTACCTCATGCGCTCACTTCGCGCTCGGCATACTGTCGCTGATAATAATATCCTATATCCCTAAGGAAAGCATCTTTCTGTCAATCGAGAAGAGCCAGAATCTCGTGAACACCATTGCTTATGTTTATACGGCCGTCGCCATAATGGTCGGTCTGCTAAACTGGTGGCTGACCTACAGGCTGTTCAAGCGCTCGCAAGTTATCAACAATAAATGGATCAATCTATGAGCAATTTCAACTATAGCCGTTTCGGCATCACATTCAGATGGATTGAGCGATACTCACGCAATACAATGATAAGAGTATTGTTCCTCGCTCTCGCAGTATATCTGTTTATTCTTCTGATGAACACCGTCACTGCAAGCTACAAAGGCATTCCGGCCGACATGCAGCAGCTTACGCTGCTAAGGGCGATAAGAAGCTGCGGCATGGCCTACTTCTTCTGGGTTATCATCAGCGGAACATGGTTTTGTCAGAACATCAAGACCAAGCAGCAGCGCATAACGGTAAAGATGCTGCCGGCAACAGCCCTTGAGAAGTTTCTCTCTCACATGGCATGGCTCGCCATACAGCTTATAGGCATGGCCCTTATGTTCTGCCTTGCCGACGTGATACGAGTGGCGCTGTTCACCGCATTGGGACTCGACTGGATACAATGGGGCATCCCTGTGTTCTTCAACATAAGCCGCGTGGCCGGCGACATGTACATCCTTGGCGTCAAGTCGGCAGCCGTCTATGCGGCATGTGCGGCATGGCTGCTGTGGGCACAGTCGCTCTATGTTCTCGGAAGCATATTGCTAAACCGCTACAATAGCGTCATCGTCTCAGCCATACACGTCATACTCATCGTTGCACTGGTATGGATTGTATCCAAATCCGGCAGCGGTACGGCAACAGCAGATATTACAATGACGGCAGAAACCGCGGCATATACAGCAATGACGGCATTCGCCCTATTGGGCATATTCAACTGGGTTATGGCCTACAGGCTATACAGCCGCATGCAGGTGATAAACAACAAACTGATTAATTTATGAAGTTCAACAACGACAAAGCCATATACGTACAGATAGCAGACCGCCTTTGCGACGAGATTCTGACCGGTAAGTATAACGACGACGAGCGCATTCCGAGCGTACGCGAATATGCCGTGCTGCTCGAGGTGAACACTAACACCGCCGTAAAGTCGTATGATCTTCTGGCATCCGCCGGCATAATATACAACAGGCGAGGCCTGGGCTACTTTGTAACGAAGGGAGCCAAGGACATGATTCTGAAGGAAAGGCGCGAACAGTTTATGGAAGAAAAGCTGCCCGAACTGTTCCGCAACATGGAGATGCTCGGCATAACAATAGCCGACATAAGCGAAGCCTGGGACAAAAGAGGCTGACAAACATCATGCGTGCCACGGCAAGCGGCAGGGGCCGCCGGGAACGGGCATACCGCCACTCTCTCTAACCATCGAAAAACCACAATTGACGGTATCGCCGACACCTGCACACGTTTGCCGGGGCATCGCATGAAAAAAAACATTGCTCATGATGCAACCTGAAACCAGGTTATTACGTCTAATGATATAAAAGGAAAATACAATGATACATCTGAAGGACATCAACAAGACCTACAATAACGGACAGCCGCTGCACGTGCTCAAGGGCATCAACCTCGACATAGAGCAGGGCGAGTTTGTGTCTATCATGGGGGCGTCGGGCTCGGGCAAGTCCACGCTGCTCAACATTCTGGGCATTCTCGACAACTACGACTCGGGCGAATACACCCTGGCAGGCACGCTGATAAAGGATCTGTCGGAGACGCGCGCCGCCGAATACCGCAACCGCATGATAGGCTTCATCTTCCAGTCGTTCAACCTCATTGCCTTCAAGACTGCCGTTGAGAACGTCGAGCTGCCGCTGTTTTATCAGGGCGTCGGCCGCAGGCAGCGCCACCGCATGGCGATGGAGTATCTCGAAAGGCTCGGACTGGAGCAGTGGGCAAACCACTATCCCAACGAGATGTCGGGCGGACAGAAGCAGCGCGTGGCCATAGCAAGGGCATTGATAACCAAGCCGCAGATTATTCTTGCCGACGAACCTACCGGTGCACTTGACTCAAAGACCAGCGTGGAGGTGATGAAACTGCTGAAGAAGCTCAACGAGGACGACGGCATGACCATTGTTGTGGTTACTCACGAGAGCGGCGTTGCCAACGAGACCAACAAGATTGTGCATATAAAGGACGGTCTGATAGGCAACATAGAGACAAACTTCGACCATCACGCTTCGCCGTTCGGCATCGACGGAATGATGAAGTAACACGGCGCCATGCGCTTGAAATGGCGGTCTAAAGGCTGCCTGAACAATTAATGAAAAACATTCAACGACAATAACATGAGAGACGTTTTAGCTGAGATATGGAGCACCGTAAGGCGCAACAAGCTGCGCACCGCGCTGACAGGCTTTGCCGTGGCGTGGGGCATCTTCATGATTATCTTCCTGCTCGGAGCCGGCAACGGACTCATCAACGCCCAGAAAATACAGAGCGACAGGTTTCTTGACAACTCGATGATGGTGGGCGCGGGATATACGTCGAAGGCTTACGACGGTCTGAAAGAAGGCCGGCGCATAACCCTCAACGACAAAGACAAGGCTCTGACCGACCAAAGCTACAAGCAATATGTGGAGGACACCGGAGCCGAACTGCAACAAAGCGGCATAACGCTTACAAAGGACGCCAACTACGTGAGCGTCACTCTGTCGGGCGTTTATCCCAACGAGGTGAAGATAAACAAGAAGGAGATGCTCTACGGCAGGTTTATCAACCAGATTGACATAGAGCAGTCGCGCAAGTCGCTCGTGCTGAGTGAAGACGACGCAAAGGAGCTTTTGCCCGGCGACGTGAGCAATCTCGTCGGCCAGTATGTCAACGTCGGCGACATGGCTTTCCGCGTGGTGGGCATCTACGAGGCCGACAAGAGCGGCATGAACAGAGGAGCGTTCATCCCATTCACCACATTCCGCACCATATACAACAAAGGCGACGAGGTTGGCAACATCGTTTTCTCCTTCCACGGACTTGAGACAGAGAAGGACAACGAGGAGTTTGAGACACAATACAGGGCACGCATCAACGGCAATCACCGTGCCGCTCCCGACGACGAAGGTGCCGTGTGGATATGGAACCGCTTCACACAGAACATGCAGATGAACAAGGGCATTGGCATAATACAGACCGCCCTTTGGATAATAGGTCTGTTCACGCTGCTCAGCGGCATCGTAGGCGTGAGCAACATCATGCTGATAACCGTCAAGGAGCGCACCCGCGAGTTCGGCATACGCAAGGCCATCGGAGCCAAGCCGCTGTCGATATTGCGCCTGATCATCACCGAGAGCATCATCATCACCACCTTCTTCGGCTACATTGGCATGGTGCTGGGCGTGGCTGCCAACGCATATATGGACGCTACGATAGGCCGGATGAAGGTAGACAGCGGACTGTTTGAGGCCACGATGTTCTACAATCCCACTGTCGGCATCGGCACATGCATATCGGCTACGGTAGTGATGATTGTTGCCGGAACGCTTGCCGGACTGATTCCTGCACGCAAAGCTGCCAAGATAAGACCTATCGAAGCGCTGAGAGCGGAATAAGTTTTTTTAATTCATAATTCACAATTCATAATGCATAATAGGGATTAGGGCAATTCATAATGCATAATTCACAATTCATAATGCTCAATTGTGGATGAACGAAAGCCGCAAAAGCATGTTTTCTTAATTCTTAATTCATAAATCTTAATTAGAAAAGATGAGATTTGACATAGACCGTTACCGCGAGATTCTCGACACGCTTACGAGAAACAAGAGCCGCAGCTTCCTTACCGGATTCGGCGTGTTCTGGGGCGTGTTCATGCTTGTGTCGCTTCTCGGAGGAGGACAAGGACTGAAAGAGTTGCTGCAGAAAAACTTTGAAGGCTTTGCCACCAACTCGGCGATAATATGGGCACAGCCCACCACCAAGCCTTATGCCGGATTCCGCAAAGGGCGTCAGTGGAGCATGGTTTACAAAGATGTGGAGCGTCTCAAGCAGCAGGTGCCCGAGCTCGAAGTTGTCTCGCCGGTGCTGTCCCATTGGGGAGGCAGCGCCACCTTCAGCGACAAGAAGTCGTCGTGCTCAATGAAAGGCCTGCTGCCGAACTATCAGGAGGTGGAAGCGCCCAAGATGTACTACGGCCGCTACCTAAACGACATGGACATAAAGCAGAACCGCAAGGTGTGCGTTATAGGCAAGAAGGTTTATAAAGACCTGTTTCCGGGCGGCGGCGATCCGTGCGGAAAGATGATATGCGTAGACAAAATCTACTATGACGTGGTAGGCGTCGACTACAGTTCGGGCAACATGAACATCAACGGACGCACAGAGGAGTCAGTAGTGGTGCCGCTGACATTGATGCAGAAGGCCTACAACCTCGGCGACAGCGTCCACATGATATGTGTAACGGCAAAGCCGGGCATAACCATGAACAGCATATCCGACAAGATGAGAAGCGTGGTGGCACACGCCCACCAGATTGACCCTGCCGACGAAAAAGGCATCATGGTGTTCAACACCGAGGTGCTCTTCGGCATGCTCGACAATCTTTTCAACGGCGTAAACTTCCTCATCCTGCTCGTCGGCATAGGCACACTGCTCGCCGGAGCCATCGGCGTAAGCAACATCATGATGGTTACGGTGCGCGAGCGCACAACAGAGATAGGCATACGGCGAGCCATAGGAGCCACGCCGCGCAACATTCTCGGACAGATAATAACCGAGAGCGTCATACTTACGGCCGTGGCGGGCATGAGCGGCATACTGTTCTCCGTGATTATACTCGAAATGCTTGAACTCGGCAACACGTCCGACGGCATCGTGACGGCTCACTTCCAGGTGAAATTCTGGACTGCCATTGGCGCCATCGTCCTACTCAGCATTCTCGGCGTGCTGGCCGGCCTGGCTCCGGCAGCAAGGGCAATGAGCATAAAGCCGGTGGACGCCATGAGAGACGAATAGGCACACACGGCCATGATGACAACAGCCCGTATAGCAAAAAGATAAATCACTGATAAAAAAGAAACAAATAATTTAAAACCATACTGAACATGAAGAAGTATTTTAAGTTCATTGTCGCAGCACTTATCGTTCTGATATTCATCGGAACATTCGTGTTCCTTTACCAAAAGTCGCAGCCCAAGCCGCTGACTTATGGAGAGTTCACTCCAAAGTTTACTGACATCTACAAGACCACGGTCATAACTGGCACGATAGAGCCACGCGACGAGGTGGAGGTGAAGCCGCAGATAAGCGGTATCATCACCGAGATTTACAAGGAGGCCGGCGACATGGTCAAGGCCGGTGAGGTGATAGCCAAGGTGAAGGTCATTCCCGACATGAGCCAGCTAAGCTCTGCCGAAAGCCGCGTACGCCTTGCCGACATCAACCTTAAGCAGGCTGAAATAGACTTCCAGCGCGAGAAGGGACTCTACGACAAGCAGCTCGTGAGCGCCGACGAATACGACAAAGTGCGCCAGACGCTCAATCAGGCTAAAGAGGAAAAGGCAGCTGCCATTGACGCCCTCGAGGTGGTACGCGACGGTGTATCGCGCAGCAATGCCAGTGCAAGCAGCACTCTCATACGCTCAACCATCAGCGGACTTATACTCGACATTCCTGTAAAGGTGGGTAACTCGGTAATCCTGAGCAACACTTTCAACGACGGAACCACCATAGCATCGGTTGCCGACATGGGCGACCTTATATTTAAGGGCAACATCGACGAGACAGAAGTGGGACAGCTCGTAACCGGCATGGAAATGAAGATTACCATTGGCGCACTGCAGAACCTGAAGTTCAACGCACAGCTCGAATACATTTCGCCGAAGGCAACAGAAAACAACGGAGCCAACCAGTTTGAGATAAAGGCCGCCGTAAGCGTGCCTGAAGGCAAAAAGATACGTTCGGGCTACAGCGCCAACGCCGAGATAGTGCTGGCAAGTGCGAAGAACGTACTGACCGTGCCCGAAAGCGCCATAGAGTTCAGCGGCTCAGACACCTTTGTCTACATCGTGAAGGGCAGCGGCGAGGACAAGACCTACGAGCGCAGGAAGGTTACCACCGGACTGAGCGACGGCGTGAACATACAGATAAAGAGCGGCCTGTCGGCCAAAGACCGTGTTCGCGGACCAAAGAAGGTTACCGACGACGGTGCAGACGAATAAAACTAACCAAAAAGCTCATTTGACATGAAAACCATAATAACCTCAATAGCTCTCATGGCAGCAACCGCCGCCGGAGCGCAGACTGAGCAGGCTGCACAGGGATGGTCGCTGCGCCAGTGCATCAGCTATGCCCTTGAGCACAACATCACCGTGAAGCAGCAGGACGTTACCAAGCAGCAACGCGAAATAGACCTCAACACGGCAAAGAACAGCCGTCTGCCCGACCTCAACGGCTCGGCGTCACAAAACTGGTCGTTCGGACGCGGTCTGACATCAGAGAACACCTACTCTGACACCAACACCAGCAGCACGTCTTTCTCGCTGGGCACAAGCGTGCCGCTGTTCAGCGGACTGAAGATTCCGCGCACCATAGAGCTCAACAAGCTCAACCTTGAAGCAGCCACGGCCGACATGGAAAAGGCGCGCAACGACATCAGCGTGCAGGTGGCACAGGCATACGTGCAGATTCTCTATGACCTGGAGATGCGCGACGTGGCACAGCGCCAGATTTCAATAGACTCAATGCAGGTAGCAAGGCTCAAGGAGATGTACCGCAACGGCAAGGCAAGCGGCGTTGACGTAGCACAACAGGAAGCCACGCTGGCCCAAAGCCGACTGACATACACACAGGCCGACAACGACTACCGGCTGGCACTGCTCGCCCTGACACAACTGCTGGAACTGCCCTCGCCCGAGGGTTTCGCCATAATTCGTCCCGATGCCGGCGGCATTGATCCGTCGGCCGGGGCAGTTCCCCCGTCGCCCGACGAGATTTATCAGGAGGCCATCACCTTCAAGCCCGAAATAAAGGCAGAGCTCTACAGGCTGAAAAGCACCGAGATGAACATCAAGATAGCCCAGAGCGCCCTGCTGCCCACGCTGTCGCTTAACGCCGGCATAGGTTCAAACTATTACAAGACAAGCGGATTCAAAGCCGAAAGCTTCGGCAGACAGATGCGCAACAACTTCAGCCAATATATAGGTCTGAGCCTCAACGTGCCGATATTCAACCGCTTCGCCACGCGCAACAGCATACGCTCGGCAAAGCTTGAACGCGAAACTCAGCAGCTTCAGCTCGACAACGTAAGGAAAAACCTGTATAAGGAGATACAGCAGGCCTACTATAACACCATTGCCGCACGCGCCAAATACGAAAGCAGCATGGAGGCCAGCCGCAGCAACAAGGCAGCCTTCGACCTCATGTCGGCAAAATATGAATACGGCAAGGCCAACATCACAGAGTTTAACGAGGCAAAGAACAACTGGCTGAAGGCCGAAAGCGACCTCGTGATAGCCAAATACGAATATGTCTACGACACAAGCCTCATCGATTTCTACCGCGGCAAGGAGCTCGACTTCTGAAATTAATTCCTAATATACCGTTATGGCCAAGCAGTAATCAGACAAAGACGGTCTGCACTGCACGCCCAAAACATCAATACCTCTGCAAAAGTTAAGGCAATACTGCCGGCAGAACCTTTGCAGAAGTATTTTTTTATCCCATTAATGACGCCAAACAGTGCGAATACAAAAAAGTGCCATATCAAACTTTCATCCGAAAGTATTGATATGGCACTCAAATTATTTTAATCAGTCATTCAGGAATAAGCCGTCATCCTAAACGACAATAATGCAAGAGTCGTCTTATTATTTTACAACCTTAACAGCCTTGCTTGTTCCGTCAGCATACTTCATAACCATGATGCCTGCACCCTTCTGGATATTGCTTATGCGGCGGCCAGAGAGGTCGAAATATTCTGTAGAAACAACGTCCTTGTTCACACCGTCATTAACAACATTTTCAACGCCTGCTGTACCAGCCTTTGCAATCTTGCTGTTCTTGTGACTAGTTGAGAAACCAATACCCTGCTGAGAAGCAAAAGCGTCAATCAGATCATAATTGCTGTCCTGAACATATGAATCGCTTGCAGCGTCATATGTAAAGTCGATATTGCCATCATAAAGCTGATTGCCAGACAATTTAGCCAATATTATGTCGTCTGCAAGTGTCTGGAACAGAGGGAATGTGAGTGCAGACTCGGTGTAAACAGCACAAGTCCATGCTGTAGAATAGTCAGCGAGAATGTTACCCTGATTATCTTCCATCTTTTCTGTGAAAAGACCGTTTACATAGCATACTTCCTGATTACCCAAGTTAAGGTTAATCATAGATACAGTGCCTTCATGATTCTTTCCGTCATAATCTGTATATGAATAATTATGAGTAGTAGGTGCCGGGAAATACTCTGCAGGAATATAATTTAAGCTACCAGCGATTGTATAGTATCCATTATAAGTGTCGTCAGTAATTGCCAGATAGCTGTCCTGATAATCCTTAGCATAAATCTGTCCTGTTGCTTTATCATAAGTGAGCACTAACGGATTCTCCTTATCAAAAGTAACATTGCCAGACTGATCAACATGTGCTCTGCACAAGAAGACTTCAGAACCCTGAATTGAGCCTATTTTCTGGCAGTTGTCAATGGTTATCTCTGTGCCGGCAGCATTGAGTGTTCCTGTTATCTTTGCATCAGGAAAAATGCTGGCGTATAACATATTGGAGAAAGTAACCTTGCCGTCATTTCCAAACTCTACATCGGCAGCCACATGGAATCTTGTTGAAAATCCTATATTATAGGCACAATCAACATAATCAAGATAATAGTTTGGCGCATTCTTTTCAGCTGCATTGGCTTTTGCCTTTGCCATACCTGTAGAAATTCTTGTGGTCTGTGCCTTTGTTACAGTCCTCTCTGTCAAAGGATTAACGTCTACTTTTGTCATCTTTTTCAAAGGTGACTGTGCAAACATACTCACTGAAACGAACATTGCTGCTACGAGTAAAAATTTTTTCATAATAATTAATGATTTAAGTTAATAAATAAGAGCTTTTTTAAAAGTGCTGCCAAATATAATAATTATTTGCCAAAGAACAACAAGCTTATATAGTTTTAATTATTTTTTATACTTATTCGACCAGTTTTTTATACAAATTTATCAGTACGGCATTGAAGTTTATACAAAATCAGACTTCATCGTAAACATACAGAATCAGCCTAAAATATCATTATTTTGGATAAAATAACAGGAAAGATATAATAAACAAAAGTCCAGTCTAGCTTGTGTCTTGATTTTCAACAGTGTAAATGATTTTATAAAATTTAAAAAACGGGGGAGACTACGACTTTCACAAGCCCAAATGTCTCCACCCTCCTGCAATCGACTAAT